>SDBU01000196.1_pt1 | contig 86917 bp, 78 predicted proteins | sample 2277071 | NCBI WGS metagenome assembly SDBU01 (sample SAMN10397929, study PRJNA504765) | marine sediment metagenome | isolation source: marine sediment core GS08_GC12, 126 cmbsf | place: Arctic Ocean: Gakkel Ridge, Loki's castle | collected 2008
CATGACGCCCTCGGTGATTTGCCGCCGACGGTCTTCCGGGAACGTCAAACCGCCGAAACCTCTACTTTTGAATTGTCTACTTGACAGGGAAGCTTACGTATTGATGAAATCTGTAAAGAAGCGGGTGTAGTTAGATATGATGAATTAATGAATGAATCTCTATATCCCAATGATTATTTACCCATAACCTACGATATGTTGATCAGATTCGCATTAATGAACAATTGGGATCCCGTTTATCATAAAAAAGCGGACGCTATTTTGACAGATGAGGGTAAATTCAGTAAGATATTATATGATTGGGATCTAATTCCAGGCATACCCCCCAAAGATCACATGATTCAGTTTTTGCGATTCGCCGCGAAGTCCTTTAGTTCGGGATTCTTTATAACGAATTTTGTTTATGCCAGTTATTTAGAAGATGATCTTAATAACATTCCCGAAAGTGCCAATCTGGTTACTATGATTGGGGAGCAGGGCGTTGGCAAAACGCCATTTGCCAAGATGATTCATGATCAAACCGTAGGAAATGAAAAACCATTTATCACGGTCGATTGTTCAGCATTTGGAGATGATGATTTATGTTCCCTGGTATTCGGAACAGATGTTGAAGGAAAATACGGAATTCGAGGGACCAAACTTGCTTTAGCTAATCATGGATCATTGTACTTAAAAAACCTTCAATCAGCTGGAAAACATTTTCAAGCACGCCTGGATGATTTTTTAAAAAAAGATCCCGTGTTAGATACCACGGCCTTTGAATATAAAAACGCTCATGTAAAGATCATATGTTCATATGAAATAGATTCTGAACCGAATTTTGATAAAATAGCAGCTTCGCTAGATGACAGCTTGGCTTATTCAATTTTTGCGCACAAGATTTATCTACTCCCTATTGAACGTATTAGGAGCGATCTGCCATTATTGATATTTGTGTTGATGTTAAAACTTTTCCCCAGATTGAAATTGGATTTTAATTCAATTGAGATACCAGATTTTTTATTGAGATATTGGATATTATATAGAAATTGGTCAGGAAATTACCATGAACTTCAGCATATGTTAACGGTGTTCCTGGAGAATTACAGTAGATTCAATATTGAAAAAGGCAGTGACCGTAAAGCCCCGATTCATAGGTCTAGAATATATTCTATGGATGACGAATCCAAAGTTGATCATCTGCGGTATGGAAAACCTGACACCTACGACAATAAAGAAATAGCAGACTATATTTTTGATTTTGAGCAACCTGAAATAAATGAATATTTAGAACAATTGAGTTTTTATAATGTTACTCCTATATATTTATTCGATCTCATGGGTATTCCATTCTTGGAATACTTATCCCAAATTAAAGATCCCAAAGATCGCAAGCCTACCGCCAAATTATCTGATTATCACAAATTTTCGCCCTTCGGCATCAAATTATCATTCGATTTTGGCGAGACGGACAAACGAAAAATAGATACCGAAAAAATAATCAGGGTTCCCGAGTCATCGGCAGCAATTAAATATGATAAGAACGATATAGAAGAGATTATTGTTGAAGTATTCAAACAAAAACGGGATTTTCCAAGAATCAAATTTGCTCTCAAAGGCGGATCCGATTTAAAGGAGATAAAATACAATCCGAAAAATCAAATCCCGCAAGTATCTTTCTTAATATTTTTGATCTATGAAAGGAATAATATTGATGATAACGGGAATCCGCGAAATCCAAATTGGGGTGTTAACTGGCTTGTAAAAAGATGTGATTTAAATTTTGAGCCTATCATCGATGTCTGCAGATGGTTGAGATTAGTTGATAAAGAAGATCGAATTATTCCGCCATCCTGGTGGATGGAACCAGAAAATACATACCCAATATATTCTAGAATCGGAGACATACTTGAGGAAAACGATGTCGACCGAAAAATCATTAGGCCCTTTCGTAATCCTGGATACAGTGCCATCTATCATATAATTGACGGTATAAAAGCCAAAATAGATATTAAATAACCAAATATATTATTCCCTTACCGCAAGCTTGCGGGAATGTTAAGTGTCTTGTCCCTATTAATGAACGCATGATATTGCCATTGTGCGTTTTTTTTGTTTGCTGAAAACTGCCAAAAGAAAGGAAAGCGAATGAGTGAAAATTTAGTTAGCCGCCAGGATATCTGGCTTGGGAGGCTAGTCTCCAACCAAACAGGGTTATCCAACATCGCTTGGTTGTGCCATCCCTGTCTGGTCACGCGGCACGGAAAGGAGGATCAAAATGGTCGATTTTAATAGGGATGATTTCGTCATGATTTCAGATATCGTCGAATATGGTACTCCTGAATTTAAGTTGATGGTAAAAAAGGCCAAAAAGGCTGGTGCTTACGCCAAATTTGGCAATGATGATTATGTCGCCAAAAACCTCGTGCTGTCACATCAACTAAAAAGACAATCGAGGCGGCTTTCCTACAGATCTGCGCGTCAAAATACGCCGACCTATTCAGCACGCTATTATCGAAACATTACGTCGGTAGCTCGCACTAATCACGTCGCTTCCACAATAGAACGCGGAATAACCAACAGACAGCTGCGGATCGATGCATTAAGTAATCGCCTTGAAACTGAAGAGGACCCTACACAGATAAGCAAAATCACCAGGCGGGTTTCAAAAGAGCGTGCTGATCAGAATGACGCCCAGGCCAGACTACAAGCTCTTGATGAAAGGCGTAACGTACTGCAGGAAGAAGAAAACCAGATTCTGCAGTCATTGCGTGAGACGGGAACAGCCAACCGAACGACAGGCCGTCGTCGAACACGTTAGGAGGATTAAGGGAGGACCCTACTCAAATCAATGGTAGGGCCTCCTGATTTGAAAAACAAGATCTGATAGTTACCTGGCCTTATGCGGTAAATGCGAAAACGGACCAGAGTTTCGGAATGATCGGCAACGCTTAATATTTGCGATGTGCTGGATCAAGTCTTGAGCTTGTGTAACCCAGTTGTTCGCGATCTTGCTGACCTCGCATAGGGTCAGGTAGAATTTAAAAATGAAAATATGGTAAAAGATAGTGTAGGGGGATCACCTTGCACAATTACCATCAAAGCGTAGGAGAGTAATCATGAATGATAGGCGAAAATTCGATGTCGAAGCAACCCAAAAACCAATCCTAGATGACCGCTACTTATCTGTCAGATCTGTGTCGGAGGTGTTTGACATCAAAGAAGATACCGTCCGTAAATGGATTCAGAAGCGACTGATCCCCAGCTACAATATTCGGGGATTGGTGCGAGTCAAGCTGACCGATCTGGAGATCATGATGGTAAGGAAACCTTCTCAAAAGGAGGTGGCGAAGAACATACTGAAAATTGCGTAGGAGGAATTAATGGCTTCATTATGGAAGCAAAATAATAGTCCCTATTGGTATGTGAGATTTACCGACCCTCATACTGGGAAACGGGTTCGTAGGAGTACAGGGACGGCTGATAGAAACACAGCTGAACTAATCCTCAAGGAAATCGAAATTAAAATCGCCAAGGGCCAATACGGTTTTGAGGAATTGACAGCGGCGATTAAAATCGAGGCTTTCGCCCATGAGTATGTTGAAACTTATTCCAAGGTAAATAAGGCGGCAAGTACCTGTCGAATTGATGCCTTGTCTTTGAAACGGTGGTTAGAGTTTTCTGGTAACATACCTCTCGGCAGCGTTACGGCAAAAATGGTCGAACAATATAAGCAAACGCGACTGCAGTCCATAAAGCCGGTATCATTGAATATCGAGCTCCGCGCGTTAAAGGCTGCGTTCCAGGTTGCGGTCTCATGGGGTTATTTAAAGGAAAACCCTTTTAAGAAAGTGAAGCAAATCCGAATCGAGGAGACTGATGCTCCGAAGCACCTTACTCGTGATGAAATCAGCCGTTTACTCGGTGCTGTCGACGATAATAAGATGAGGCTATTGTTTGAGTTTTATCTGAACACCGGGGGACGCCGAAATGAGGTTCTGAGTTTAACCTGGAACAATATTGATTTTGAAAATCAAACGGTAACATTTGTAAATGGAACAAAGTTCGGTAAGAAGCGGGTCGTTCCATTGAATCAAAGGGCCCTCGAGATATTGACTCACCTTAGAAAATCGACTCATGCCTCTACCGACAGGATATTTAACTATGAGAAGAATTATATATCTCGCAGATTTAAATACTATGCTCGCAAGGCGGAACTCCCAGAGTCGATTAAGACCCACAGCTTGAGACATACGTTCGCCAGCGCCCTTGCCGAGAAATCAGTCGACATTCACACTATTAAACAGCTATTAGGGCATTCAAGCGTGAAGGTCACGGAGATCTATTCCCATCTTTCACCAGAACACAAGATAAAAGCCGTAAATAAACTCACATATTAGCCGCGAAATGACATGTAAGGCATAGTTTACTATGTCAATATTATGTCACTTCAGCGGCTTTTTTATCCCAAATAATCCTAAGCACTGCATATACACATGGTATTTTGATCCCAATATACATCTTGTAACCTATTGATAGAATTAAATTTAACCGGAGAGGCAGGGATTCGAACCCTGGAACGAGTTTCCCCGTTAACTGCTTAGCAGGCAGCTGCCTTCAGCCGCTCGGCCACCTCTCCATCGGGTCTTGGATTATAATATTATTTTCAACTGACGACAAGCCAAAATTACTCCAATAAAATCATTTTCGGCAATAAAAAAAACCCCGTTTCCGGGGCTTAGAAAATTTAATGCTTACGATCGCTTGCGACGTCTAAAAGTCGTTAGACCTACTCCTAAAAGACCTGTCCCAAGAAGCAATATAGTACCGGGCTCCGGTACAACCGTCGCGTCATGAGAGAACGGCGCGAATTCATTGATGGAACCGTCAGGGTTAAGGGTATAAGCGTCAAAATGAAGCCTGGTGAAAGCTCCTCCCGTCGTAATATGAAAAACTCTTACTTCTCCAAACTGATTCGCGTCACCCTCGCCGGTTGCCGGATTCCAGAAATTACCCAGTTCATCCGGTTGAACATCGCCGACATTTTCGCCGAGTCCGTAACTTCCCGTGTGAATTTCGGTATAATTGGTTGGGAAAACGGCATGTCTTGGAAGATCCAAGCCTCCATTCCATTCTTCAGCCATATTATCAATCGGTCCGAAACCATATACCCAATCATCAGGATTGACAGCCGTTCCATCGAAATCAATTTCGACACCGGAGGGATCGTCCATCTGCCCCAATGCCATGCTTATTATCACATCGTCTTTAATCGTATTCGCTGAAACTAAATAGAGATCGAATTCCGATCCAGTGGTTACCCAACTCTGGGTACCCCAATCATAAGTGGCCCCGTCGATGAAAAGTTGAAGACTGGGAACAGCGCCCGCGCATGGCGCTAAAATCGCGATTATTATTAACACGAAAATTGAATTCTTCATCGAAATCTCCTTAACGAGACCGCTAAACATCCATCTAATTATCGAAATAATTGGCAAAATCCTTGCCAGTTTGATATTTTCACCAAAACATATCGCAACTCCTTAATATATATAGCGTTATATAGTTAAGTAAACGCGCGGATATCGAAAGTATTTTTCAATTGTGCAATATTATTCAATAATAGACCATAATTTTACTCACTTTCGTATATCAGCGATGCCCGCGAATCCAAAACGAACATATTTTATACTCCGTCCCGCTTCCAGATGCCGTCGTTCGAATGTCGTTTTCATGGTTAACAGCTCATCGATAATCGAATCCCCGTACAAATCAAAGGTAATCTGATGGATAACACATTTTAGCGTTTTTAAAGAATCGATGGTGAATCTGAAAAAATCGTCGTCATCGGTTTTAAGATGAACAAAACCTTCCGGCGTAATCACGCGGCTATATAATTTTAGAAAGCCCGGTGAGGTCAGCCGTCGGGATTCCTGATTCTTTTTCGGAAACGGATCGGGGAAGGTGATCCAGATCTCCGAAATCGACTTCTCCCCGAATAGCTCCACAATTCTGCCGACATCCGACTGGATAAACAGGGCGTTGCTTAAGCCCTCTTCCCGGGCTATCCGCGCCCCCCTCCAGATCCGCTCCCCTTTCTTGTCGATCCCGATAAAATTCCTTTCGGGGAACCCGCGGGCGAGACCCACGGTATATTCCCCCTTACCGCAGGCGGTCTCCAATGTGATAGGATTGCTGTTACCGAAATAATGATCCAGCCAGCCGGGGATGACGTTTTCCGGCCAGCGTATGACGTTGGGAAAAGTCTCGATCTCGGCAAACCGCTTGAGCTTCTTGCGGGGCATATATCCTATGCTATCAAAGCCTTCATAAAATCGATAGCCGACATCGTTTCGCAGGCGAAAATCGTATCTTTGGTCTCCCTCTGACGATCAACGTTCAGCAGTTCGCCCGATAATGAGTTGAATTTGGTTTCGAGGTCGTTCATGGTCATCGGCTCACGAGGATCGCCTTTGGGATATTCCAGATACTCGGAAAACTCCCGGCCATCCTTAGTTTTGACCACCACTTTCGACGGTTGTTTCGCGGGAAACATATTTTCGAATTCCATCGACGCTTCGCCTTTGATCTTGTCGATGACCTCCCGGATACGCGGGTCAGCAAGCTTCTCGTCGGAGAAAGTGTTGGTGGTGATCTGCCTGTCCACGATTGCGGCGGCTATGCAAAATGGCAGCGAATGATCGGCGGTCTCACGCGATTCCGGACGGTATTTATGCGAATCGAAGAGGATATCGCAGGCACGGGCGATGGTGGTAACAGTGACTGTCTCTATCTCGTCATGCTTTATGTCGTTTTGAGTAATCGCCTTCAATGTGGCTGTAATATGGGTATGGGTTAACGCCTCGGTCGGGAACGCTTTCATACTGCACTGGAGGATCCGGTAACTATCGCCTAACCCGCCGGTCATGATATCGACGTCCCAATCCGGCCCGAAAACGTCCATCAACCCCTCTTTCCCCTCGAAAACCTCCCTGGTGCCGGTGAATCCCTTCTTGGCCATGAGCGCGGCGAAAACTCCGGATTGGACCGCCATCGGATCGACCGTGTTCTTCATCATGGTCAGTTTCCCGGCGGTGGGACAGCCGATTGTGTGGTTATGAGAACCGTTGATACCGATAGCGTTGACCATCTGATCGGCTGTCAGACCCAGCAGTTTCCCGGCCACGATCGGCGAGACGAACTGGGTCAGGGTGGCGTGATGCCATTTCCGCTCCCGGACTCCCGGCTTGCCAAATTCGCAGATCCGTTGCTCGAACTCATAGGCCAGGACAATGGCGACAATTACCTCTTTCATCGACGCGCCGACCAGCTCCCCCACGTTGAGAGCGGCGGGGATAATATCCGACGGGTGCGACGGGTCTTCTTTCCAGTAGATATCGTTGAAATCCAGCGCCCGGATCATCAGCGAGTTGACCAGGGTGGCGTTGACCGCCGGCATCTTATCGCCGAATCCGATCAGGGTAGCCTCCTCTTTGCCGCCCATGCCGGTATAGATATCGCGTAGAATGTTGACATCCCTGGTGTGATATCCTCCGTATGCGCAACCTATCGAATCGTATAGATAACGTTTGACCTCGTTGACCACGTTTTCGGGGAGATCATCGTATTTTAAGTTGACCGCGAACTCGGAGATTGTTTGGGAGATTGATTTTGACATTGGTTTGATCCTTTACAATGTCGGGTTTCTCACTCGCTTCGCTCATTCGGAACCCGACCTAAATTTTTCATCTCGTCGCAGGGGCGTATTGCAATACGCCCCTGCATTATGGCGGTAATGTCTGATATTCGGGGTGGGAACGCAAGGGGATTTGGCTATGTTCAACCCCAAATAAATTTGAGGTTGCCACCCATCTGCACGTCCCGCAACTCAACTTTGACTCTAATTTTAATAGAAATATTCAGGTGGAACTCCCAAGCTTGTTTGGAAGTGGTGCTAAAAAACCTGAACGCTGTCTTTATCAATAAATATCGGACCATTCACCCTGCCGTTCCAGTCATAAGAACTTGACCATTTCCACTCGTCCGGTATATTTATCAATCCCTTTCTGACAGGATTGTTATGGATATAATCGATCATCTTATGAAGAGTCTCCCGACTTGTAATATTCCTATCATAACCACCGCCATCTTGCCAAAATCGATATTTCTTTGATGTTAGCCCGGTTTCAAATTGCTTAAGTCGAAATGGTTCTGATTTTCTTGCATCGATTAAAGCCCGGCGAGATACAGATTGTTTGATGGTCAATAGTATTGTCGATATTGAATAGTCATCACGCTCTGGATAAAGTAAAAGGTGCACATGATCCGGCATAAACATGTAAGCCCATATTTTGATATGATGCTTAGTGCGCGCGAGATTTATGGCATCAATAAGAAACAGGCAATATTTATCATCAAGTAGGAATTTCTTATTCTTAAAACACGAAAATGTCAATTCATGAGCGTGTCCCGGAGTATTAAAATGTATTCTCTTGTTTTTCATTCTACATTGTCCAACCCCAAATAAATTTGGGGTTGCCACCCAATATTCTGTCCTTAATCATTAGCCCAGTTTATGACTTCAGTAACAGCTTCCGGGTGGCACTCCCAAACTTGTTTGGGAGTGATAGTGATTATGCCCATCCTACAGCCTCCCCTTCACCCAGCTCTCCAATCCGCCAACCACCACCAGCTCCTGCGCCGCCGCGCCGACCGGGCTGAATGGGAATGATCTATCGTCGGCGAATATTAACGACTTTTTAAAATCAATCACCGCCTTGGCTCCTGTCTTGATCGTCAATTTGTCATCGCCGAAATATGATTTGAGATCATCAACAATCTCAGGCGATTCCAGGACCAGGTAACCGTTGTTGAGAGCGTTGCGTTTGTATGTCTCCGAAAACGAACCGGCGATCACAAGCTGAAGACCACGGTATTTCAACGCCGTAGCCGCCTGCTCGCGGGACGAGCCGGAACCGAAATTATATCCGCCAACAAGTATATCGCCCTTCTCCACAATCCTGCCGAATTCCGGATCGTAATTTTCCATGACCACCCCGGCCTGCTGTTCCGGCGTGAAATCGTCGATATAAGTGTACTTGCCGGGATAGATACCGTCGGTGTTGAGGTTATCCTGGTAACAGAAAACGATCTCCCCCTCGAGCGTCTCCGGGAAACCGTCGATGATACGAACTTCGGTTGTAGACGCGGCCTCTTTTTTATTGATTCGGATCTCGGCTTTGGGAGGCGTTGATTCCCCGCCTCGGCGGGGCGATTCGATCTTCCCCGCTATCGCCGAGACCGCCACCACCGCCGGCGACGCAAGGTACGCCTCGGCTGTTTTAGAGCCCATCCGTCCTTTGAAATTGCGGTTGGTGGCCGAGATGCCGACCTCGCCGTCCTGCAGCAAGCCAGCGCCCATCCCTATGCACGGTCCGCAGCCGGGAGGCAACGGTATCGCTCCGGCATCGAGCAACGTCTGCCAGTCGCCGCGCTTTTCGCTTTCGACCTGGACCTCATCGGAGGCCGCCGCGATATAGAATTCGACACCATCGGCGACCCTTTTCCCCTTTACAACCTCCGCCGCCTGGGCCAGATCCTCTACCCGGCTATTAACGCATGAAACCAGATATGCCTTGTGAATTTTGATATTCCTCGCGCTCATCTCCGCCACCGATGTCATCGTCTTGACATTATGCGGGCCGGAAACGAACGGTTGGACAGTCGCCAAATCTAAAACCAGTTCTTTGGAGTAAAAAGCGTCAGGGTCGGCTTTCGGTTTGATGTTCTTCAACTGATTTATTCTGTCATGATTCATGCGGGGATGACCGCCTTTACCATCGCTATCCGACGGCAGTCCGGCCAGACCCCGTTTAGCGATAAAGTCGGCTCTTTTTTGAAGCCATTCGATTGTTACATCATCTATAGGGAAAACACCCGCCAACGCGCCCCATTCGGTGGTCATATTAGCGATTGTCAGACGCTGGTCAACCGATAGCGATCCGATACCGTCGCCGGTGAACTCGATGGCGTGATTCAAGACATCGTCGTTGTTGAAAAAACCGCATAGCGCGATGATGACATCCTTACCGGTGACGCCCGGCTTGAGTTTCCCCTTTAGCTCAACCGTTGCCACCGGCGGAACCTGCCACCAGGTCCGGCCTGTCGCCCAGATAGCGGCGGCGTCGGTGCGGACAATGGGAGTGCCGAGACATCCCAGACCGCCGTACATGTTGGAATGGGAATCGGAGGCGACCATCATGGAGCCGGGCCAGGCGTAACCCTCCTCGCACATGATCTGATGCCCGATACCGCGTCCCGCGGGATAGAAATCCACGCCATGCTCTTTCGCAAACGCGGCGATTTTGGCGTATTTCTCCAGGTTTTTCTCCGATTCGTTCTGGATATCGTGATCGAGCGCGTAAACCGGCTGACGGGGGTTGTCTATTTTCGACGCCCCGATCGATTTGAACTTGGGGATCACCGCGCCGGTGTTGTCGTGGGTCATCACATGCGCCGGTTTTATGGAGATGTAATCTCCGCTTTGAACGACGTGTCCGTCATCGAGCCCGACCGCGAAGATCTGGGCTATTTTCTCGATTAGATTTTGCGCCATTTTATTTTCACTCCTGTCTTTTTCGGGACAGGACGATGTCCTGTTCCCTGCGGATATTTTGTCCAGTTTCTACCTCGGAGGGAATATATATAGAATGCGGATGGAAAAGCAAATGGGGATTGTTAGCCATAGCTCAACCCCAAATCAATTTGGGGTTGCCACCCACCAATAAAATAATAATCCAACGCATTGTTCTCAATCAATATAAATCCCGGGTGGCACTCCCAAACTTGTTTGGGAGTGAAGCCCACGATTGGCGCAAAATTTCGATTTATTATCCAAGCCTCATGCTTATCCCGATCGAAGATCGGCAAAAGCATGCCACCCGCCGCGAAGGATTGGGCGATTTTTTCAATTAGATTTTGCGCCATTTATTTTCACTCCTGTCGGTTTTTGGGACAGGACGATGTCCTGTCTCTTAAGGATATTTTTTCCTCTTTCGCTTGTCGAAACCGTGAAGGTTTCGATCTACCTCGGAGTAAATATATATAGATTTACTATAGAAAAGCAAATGGGGATGTTGACGCGGATGCGGTCATGGCAAGCCATGAAACGGAAAACGTTTTTGTCGTCATCGCGAGTCCCGATTAAAAATCGGAACGTGGCGATCTTATTTGAGATGAATTGTAAAGCATCCCCTACTCCGATTTTAGCCGTAAAACATGCCATCAAACATATAAACGAAAAAGTACTATCTACTTTACGTAATTGATTTGACGTTAGCGTTTAGGATTTAGGTTGATTTTTTACTTGACAAATTCAGAACATGGGTTATGTTATTGTTGTTGTTATAAATGGATAATGTTTTTAAAACAACAAACAAGGGGTTCAATAAATTGAAAACATCTCTAATCCTTAAGCACCTCAAAGAAATGGGATTAAGCACCTATGAAACTAAGAGCTATCTTTCTCTATTGGAAAGAAATACGCTTACCGTGTCAGAGGTTTCAAAGCTCTCAGAGATCCCCAGGGCAAATACCTATGAGGCTCTGGAAAAATTAATGCTCAGGGGAATGTGCATTTCAATACCCGGTCAAGTAAAAAAGTTCCGCGCTTCTCCTCCATCAATTCTGCAGGATAAAGTTCTTGTCGAGATGAAGAAGGCAACGGAAGTCAATTTGCAGGAACTGGATAATAAGAAAAAGGAAATAATAGAAAAGAGCAAAAAAGCGGTAGGTTTGGAGTTGGAAGATTTAGTCAAAAAGAAAAAGGATATTATAGAAAGAGACAAGAAGAAAAAAGCGACTATTCGTACCCTGGTAAACGAATTGACTCCTCTTTATAAAAACAGCCGATCCGCCGAGAATCCTCTTGAATACATTGAGATCATAAAAGATCCTTATCAAAGCCATAAGAGAGTTATGGAGCTGTCAGGGCAGGCTAAAGAGGAGGTTTTGGTTTTCACCAAACCTCCTTTTTCTGTACCGTCGGAAAAACTAAAAGAGCAGGTTACCGCGGAGCTTGTAATTTTAAAAAGGGGAGTAAAGTGCAAAAGCATCTATGAGATTCCTGTTGACGAGATCAAAATAAGTGAGATGTTAATCAAGATCGACATGGCCGCTAAAGGAGGCGAAGAATCTCGGGTGATTGAGAAATTACCGATGAAGATGGCAATTTTCGATTCGCGAATCGTGGTATTCGCGTTGGAAGACCCGGTTTCCAAACAACTTTCTCTCACATCACAAGTTGTTGAGCATCGAGCTTTGGCGGAAGGTCTGAAAATGCTATTCGAGATATTATGGGGAAAAGCTCGTGACGTTGATACAATCAGGGACAAAGGAGGTGATTTACAATCGCGTTAGGAATAAGCGAAAAGATGATTTGATGATAGTGTTATAGTCAGGGAGGCTAATCTTTTCGCTCATTTGACCGAACCCATTAGAATTTTAACCGGTTTTGGTAAAAAAATAAGAGGTGTGTTATGTGTAAGAATTTTCTAATTACATTTGTAGCATGGGGTGCGTTAATTATTGTGGGCTACGGGCATTCATCCGCTCAATCCGACACCCTTTGGACAAGAACCTATGGAGGAGAAGGCAGCGATTTCGGGAATTCCGCTCGGTTGACCTCCGACGGCGGATATATTTTTTGTGGCGGGACCGGTTCATTCGGCGAGGGCGGAGATGCCTACATAATAAAGACGGATGAGAATGGGGATACTCTATGGACGAAAAACTACGGAGGATCGGGGTGGGATGACGCCATTTCAGTTCGAGAGATATCTGACGGCAACTACGCGTTTATCGGATTTACCGATTATGATCCGCTTAATAATAGTGGTAACGTTTATTTAGTAAAAATAAACTCTAACGGAGACACTCTTTGGACACGAACCCATGGAGGTGAGGGTGAAATAACGGGGCATTCATTCCAACAAACCTCAGATGATGGCTTCATTATTGTGGGACGAGCGCCAAGTCCTGACAATTCGGAAAAGCTGGGTATTTATCTTATAAAGACCGATGAATCGGGTGATACAGTCTGGACAAAAAAATTCGGAAGCGATACCTATGACTGGTATGGCGAATCTATCCAGCAGACAGCCGACGGCGGATACATCATCGGAGGCGGCGTAGTTTATTGGACTAATCGCGCGGATTTTCTTCTTATCAAAACCGACGCAAACGGTGACACGTTATGGACCAGAACATATGGCGGGAGCGGATTCCGTTACTGCTATTCTCTTATACAAGCTTCTGATGGCAGCTATATTCTTGCGGGTTCCGATTATATTAATGGGACTTTAAGTATTTCTGTCATTAAAACTGATGAAGACGGCGAAGTTGTTTGGTCCAACAGATACCACGCAGAAAACTCGTGGGTTACCATGTTAGATGGACGCGAGACAATTAAGCAGACACAGGATGGCGGATATATAATCGCCGGAACATGCGATACACCATCCAATTCTGCTGACATTTATCTTATAAGAACTGACGCGGATGGAGACATTCTCTGGGAAAATTTCATAGGAGGACCTGATGAGGAAAGAGGTCGTTCTATTCAGCAGACACCGGATGGGGGATACATTTTAGGAGGACAAACATCCTCTTTCGGTAACGGCTATGAAGATTTTTGGCTTATACGCCTTAGTTCCGAGATCGTAGCTGTGGATGACGACGCAGATCTTCTTCCCTATTCAATTTTGGTATATCAGAACTATCCCAATCCCTTCAACGCCAGCACCACCATTCGATATAATCTGAGCGAGCCGTCCGACGTAACCGTTGATATTTTCGATCTTCTCGGCCGCAAGGTCGAAACGCTTGTGGAAAAGCGGCATAAGGCCGGATATCACCAGACCACATGGAACGCTGATGCCTTACCGTCAGGCGTTTACTATTACAGGGTTAAGGCCGGGGATTATAGCGAAACCAAGAAAATGCTGCTTTTAAAATAAAACACTTTTCCAGCAATACTGGGAAAGCCCGTAGCAGGGATCTTGAAGGGATCCTGGAACAAAGCACCGGGGTCTTTACAAGACCCCGGCTACGACTCCTGTAAAGGTAACCAAGCAGCGCTTGGTTACCAAAATCAATCATGAACGATGTTACTTACTACGCAACATCCTCAACAGCACCGCCGCGCCTTCTTTGCCGCCTTTGCCGGTTTCCACGGCGGGGCCTACGCACGACGGGCAACCGTCGTCGCAGGGGCAGGCGTCGGCTAACGATAACGCACCCTCCACGATATCATCGAACATATCGAATATCCGGCGGGAGAAGCCTACACCGCCAGGTATCGATTCGTAGATGTATATGGTCGGGCTGTCGGTAAACGGGGATCGCACCATGGGAATAGATTTGATATCGGCCGGATCGGAGATGATCCATATCGGCACGATCCGTCTCAGAAGATGCGCCGCCCCCTGCAACGCCCCGCCGAGCTTTTCGTTGGTGAAATCGAGCTTCTCGGCGAGATCGTCAGGGAATGTCACCCAGAAGCCCGCTGTATGCATCTCCTGCTCCGGCAAGTGGACCTCCCCCCAGCCAAGATTTTCATGGGTATGAAAGCGCACCTTTTTATAGCCGACAACCACCCTGCTGACAGAAAGATCGCCAAGCGATTTTTCGATACTATCGCCAATACTCTCCTGCTGATCGCAATGCAGAACTTTGATTGTTACCTTTGTTTCGGCGTCGGTGTAATAATCGACTTCAACCGGTATGACATACGCACGTCTGCCGTCCCAATCGAGTTCGCGCACCTGGTACTGGACGCTTCCGTGAAGATATATCGCCTCGGGATGAACCATTTCCGGCGCGGAGAAAAAATCGACCTCGCCGACCGCCCGGCCGGAATCGGATTGATCCATGATGACGAAATTCTCCGGCGACGCACTCCGTAACGATACCTCCGTTGCCGGGTAAATATCCGACGTATAATGGTATTTATCTCCCGATTTTTTGACCAGTCTTTCGGTTTCGAGAAAATCCATTATCTTGCCGGTCGGGGCGACCCCGAATGATTCTGTCTCTAAAACCGGCAATTCAAACGCGGCGCATTTAAGATGGCTGACGAGGATGGTTAAATTATCGGGATCGATTATCCCCTCCTCCGGCGATTTGCCGAAGAAATATTCGGGGTGATTGACTATGAATTGATCCAGCGGCGACGATGACGCGACTATAATCGCCGCTGAAAGATCGTTCTTACGTCCCGCCCGGCCGGATTGCTGCCACGCCGAGGCTATCCCGCCGGGATAACCGCACATCACGGCCACGTCGAGCCCGCCGATATCGATTCCCAATTCCAACGCATTGGTGGAGACGACGCCGAGTATTTCCCCATCGCGCAAACCCTTTTCGATGGCCCGTCGCTCATTGGGGAGATATCCGCCCCTGTATCCCTGAACTTTCTCCAGCGGGACCTTCTGAATAGCCAGTTGATCTTTTAAATATGTAGTTAAAATCTCCACCCGTACTCTGCTTCGGGCGAAGGCGATGGTCTGGATACCGTTGCCGATGAACATCCCCGCGATTCTGGCCGCCTCGTTTACCGATGATTTCCGTATCCCCAATTGTTGATTGACCACCGGCGGATTATAGAAAATTAAATGCTTCTCGCCTCTGGGAGCGCCGTTGTTGTCGATCAGATCGACTTTTTCGCCGGTGATTTTTTCCGCCAATTCCGCGGGATTTCCTATGGTCGCCGAGCAGAGGATAAATCGCGGGTTCGAGCCATAAAACTCGCAAAGCCTTTTTAGCCGTCGGATGACATTGGCCAGATGCGAGCCAAAAACGCCCCGGTAATGATGAAGCTCGTCGATAACGATATATTTCAGATTCTCGAAAAGTTTGATCCAGATCGTATGATGAGGCAGAATCCCCGAGTGAAGCATGTCAGGGTTGGTAACGACTATGTTGCCTGCCCGCCTGATAGCCGCCCGTGCCGATTGGGGTGTGTCGCCATCGAAAGTGAACGTCTTGATATCCGCCTTGCATCCCTGAACCATCTTGTAAAGCTCGTCAACCTGGTCGGCGGAAAGCGCTTTGGTGGGAAACAGGTATAAAGCCCTGGCCTCCGGATCGCCGGAAAGAAGCCTGTTCATTACCGGGAGATTGTAGCAAAGCGATTTACCCGAGGCGGTCGGGGTAACCACAACGAAATTCCTGCCAGCGTCAGCCGCCCGAAACGCCTCGGCCTGGTGGCTGTAGAGCCTCTCGATCCCCCCGGCTTTTAATACATCGATCAGCTTTTTATCGATTTTATCCGGAAAATCCTCGTATTTGCCGTCAGCGGCTGGAATAGTTTCCCAGTGAGTTATATTCGGCGCTAAATCGTTAGCGGTTTTAAATCTATCCAAGACCTGAATAAGTTTCATAAGCCCTCTTTTCCTATAATATTGTTACGTCAGGATGGAATACCATCGTTAACGGGATGACATCCTGATGCTCAGAGTGTCAGGATGTCGCTTCACTCCATCCTGACACATCAAGGAATCTATCCAAGACCTGAACAAGTTTCATAAGCCCTCTTTTCTCAAATATCCATTATGATTGATTGTACGATATGATGCACTTTTGTGCAAGTGTTTTTAATCCCCCTGTTAATTCAATCCGGCGATTTATCTTGCTCAATGCCTTATAAGAGGATATTAATATCTTTAAAGAAGGGAGGGTTTATGAAAAGGTTGATTTGGGTTCGGGCCTCATGCGTGTTTGGGATCGTATTATTAGCCGCTATGGGCTGTGGTGGTGATAAGGTTGCCGATAGCGATCTGGCTTTGACCGCGAAAAAGATGGTTGATAATTTAGCCGGGGAATTAAAAAGCGAACTTTATGCCGCCATTCAGGATTCAGGGGTTGTCTGGGCGGTGAGAATTTGTTCTGAAAGGGCTCCGGAAATCTCCGCCCGATATTCGAGTATTCCCGGATGGACGATCAGGAGGGTCAGCGAAAGATATCGCAATCCCGCTAACGCCCCCGATGATTTTGAAATGGAGGCCTTGAAAACCCTGGCGGCCAGGCCGGCCAACGCGGGCGACGAGTATTACCAATGGGCAGAGGAGGACGGGAAAAAATCGTTCAGGTTCGTCAAGGCGATCAGGTTCAAACAAACCTGCCGAAACTGCCACGGCAATAAAGAGGATTTCAGCGACGAGCTGAAGACGATTTTAGAAGAAAAATACCCCGACGATAGCGCGTTTGGCTTTTCAATCGACGATATCCGGGGGATATTTTCGGTTAAAGTGGATTGGCCCGAAGGCAGAGCCGCGTTCGATTCCATGATGACCGCTATGTAGCCGGGCGATCTAATATAAATCTTTAGAAAAAGGCCGGTCGAGCATCGCTCTACCGGCTTACAATTTCCTGATCTGAAGTTTTATATTTTTACTTTTGTAGGAATTGTCAGGTTCAAAACACATTGGTGGCAAAATCCCTCGGGACGTTTATCCAGTTCGTTGACAGTTGAGACCATCATCATCACGCATTCGTTATCGCAATTCTTCAGCCCGAGAAGATGGCCTATCTGATGCAGGGCCACGGTAAAGAGCCTTTCCTTTGTCAGATCGGCATCCTCCGGTAATCCATAATATTCCGGTTTCAATCTCAGGAAGGATACTATAGCGGTTCGTCCCACTGAATTCGCCTGGCCAAATACGAAATTCTGACTCGGCAGGTAAAGATCCTCCTCTGTCACGGCCATAATTATCTCGTCTTCGGAGCCTTTCAAAAGCTCGAGCTTGGAGAGGATCGGAACAGCGTAATACTGATTCGTCTTGGTATTATGAGCTTCCTCCGGGAGCCGGGAGACTATTCCCGTTTGCAAACGGAAATTCATTTTTTTAGAAAGCGTCTGCCCGAGCCACTCGGAGTAAACCCTGCTGCCTTCGTCGAGCGGAACTACGTAAATTTTCTCGTACATAAACTAAGAAGCCTCCCCGGGAATACCCGGTAATTACCCTTTCTTAAAAGATAATTCATCTTTTAAAAAAATCAACTCAAATCCTTTCGGGATTCGCTGAAAATCAATAAGTTCTAAAAAAACGCGATTTTGATCCCGTGCGTGAAACTACAACCTCCATTTTAGCGCAGCATTTCGGGCACCATCCCACAAAAGCGGTTTTCTTTTTGTTTAAATAGATCCGGCTATACTTCTTACAACAGCTAAAGGTCACCCCGATGAATTCCCTTCTTTTACGCTTTCTCAAACAGATCTCCTCAAGCTCGACAGGATCAGCGCCACGACCGCGAATACGATGACAATCGGCAAGGCGGCTTTGAAAGCAACAGAGTATTTAACGATTTCGCTCTCGATCGAGCCGGTCAGCGCCGAATTAAAAACAAGGCTGACAACACTTACCCCGGAAACCATTCCAAGATTCCTGACGGTAGCCAGAAGCCCGGCCGCCGAGCCCCTATTCTTTTGATCGACAGATCCCATTAAAGCTGAATTATTGGGCGAACCGAAAAAGCCGAGGCCTAAACCCAACCCCACCATGTTTATCACGATCCTTAGAACCGAAGATTGCGGTTCGAGTTGAAAGAAGAAGATCATGGAAACGACCGCGATAACTAACCCCACGGTAGATATAGATCTCTGGCCCATCCTGTCGGACAGATATCCCGCCAACGGCGAAGCGAAAACCGTGGTGGCCGGAATGACTATTAAAATCCGGCCTGTTTGCAACGGTTCCAAAACGAACGTTTTTTCAAGCAAAAACGGCAGCATGAAGGCAAGGCCGATCATCCCCATATAGGAGAAAAAGCCCGCTCCGGATGAGAGCATGAAAATCTTGTTTTTCAGAAGAATGGTATCGAAAAGAGGCCGATCCGATTTCCACTGGCGGGTGAAAAACAGGATTACCAGCCCCAGGGTCAGGATGGAATAGATTATCGCGCTATTTAAATCGAACCCTGGTTTTCCAGACGTGCCGAATACGAAGACAAATGAGGTAATAGCCGCTATCCAGATGACAGCGTCCAATACCCGGAAGGCAACTGCCGAGGAGGGTTTGAATTCCCGCAATACTTTTATCGAAAACAAGATACCGGCGATCCCTACCGGTAGATTTACAAGGAATATATATTTCCACCCGTAATAATGTATCAGCATTCCGCCGAGAGGAGGGCCGAGCATTAATCCCACGGAAACCACGGAGCCTATCACACCCAGCCCCATTCCCCTGTTTTTGTCTGGAAACGCGTTGGTTACGATGGCCGGTGTGTTAGCCATAATCATTGCCGCGCCGACACCCTGCAATACCCTGAATCCGATTAATTGGCCGATCGTTTGAGAAAGAGCGCACAAACCCGAACCAGCGGTAAAAACCACCATGCCGGAAATGAATATGAGCTTTTGGCCATAATTATCGGAAAGCCGACCGAAAATCAATAAAAACGCCGTTACCACAAGTAAATAGCTGATTGTCACCCAGGCGGTTGCCCTGACGCTGGTCTGAAAATAATCGGCAATGGTCGGCAAGGCGACGTTAACGATGGAAGCGTCGATTGTGGCCAGCAAAACCCCCGCCGCGGCCACGGCGAGAACCCACCATTTGTGACCCGGTTTATCGGCTCCCTCTACATATTCAGGCATGCCGCGCCGATCCATCCCGCCTCGTTGCCGAATTTCGCTATTTTTATCTTTAAAGCGGATGTCGCGGAATCGAAAGCGAATGATTTCGCCGATTTCCCGATAAGATCGATATAACGCGTTCCCCCCGCGGATACTCCTCCTCCTATAACCACGATTTCAGGATTGAGGAGATTTACAATCGAGCCGATAGCCGTTCCCAACATCTCGGCGTTCTCGGTAACGGCCTCGACCGCCGCCCGATCGCCCGATTTGAAAGCGGCGAATATTTCATGCGTGGTCAGATTATCATATTGTTTTTTCAAAATCGATTTCCCATACTTTTTGACAGCCAAACGCGCGTTTCTGATTAACGCGGGCGCGGCGACATAAGCCTCCAGCGGCCCTCGCTGACCGGTTTTGTATTTCTTGCCGCCATATTTAAAAATGGTATGCCCAAACTCACCCGCGGCGAAAGTCGCCCCCCGTAAAAGGGAACCGTTGACCATCACAGCTCCGCCTATACCGGTCCCGATGGTCAGATAAAATCCGAGTTTCGTCCCTTTCCCCGCTCCGAATTTCGACTCGGCCAGCCCCATACAGTTAGCGTCGTTATCCCCTTTTACCGGAAATGTGAATTCCGAGAAGAGCTTTCTTATATTAGTACCGATCCAGCCGGGGATATTAGGCGATGATCCCGTAATTAGCCCGTCCGGGTATTTAACCGTACCGGGAGAGCCGACCCCGATACCGGCCAGCTTGTATCCCCGCTTCTTTGCCATGGCTATCAATTCACGGCCGGCGATCAAGAGATTTCTCCGTACTGTGTCCAGACCAGCACTGACATCGGTAGGGATTTTTAATTTCGCGATAACTCGCCCGTCGGCAGTTAGCAACCCGGCTTTGATATAGGTTCCGCCGAGATCTATACCTCCGTAGCATTTTTTCATCTGTTAAACGCCTCCACGCCGAGTTTTAATACGCGCATAGCGTCGCGTAAAGAGTCGATATTCAATACATAGGCGATACGGCATTCATCGGTTCCCTTGTTCGGCGAAGCGTAAAAGCCGGGGCCGGGGGCGACCATCACCGTTTTATTATCCACGGAGAATTCGGAAAGCATGAACTTCGCGAACTCCTCGGAATCGTTTATCGGGAGCTTGGCCATGGCGTAGAAAGCCCCCGCCGGTTTCAGGCAAACCGCGCCGTCGATAGCCTCTATCCCCTCGAAGACAACGTCGCGTCTTCTTTTATACTCCCCGATAACCGTCTCGAAATATTCCGGCCCGAGTTTCAACGCGGCCTCCGCTCCTACCTGCTCCAACGTGGGGGAGCACAACCTCGCCTGTCCGAATTTTACCGCGGCCTCGTGAAGTTCGGGGTTTTTCGTTACCAGGTTTCCTATCCGGGCCCCGCAGGCGGAGAACCGTTTGCTGATGGAATCGAGCATGATAGCGAAATCGTCGACGTCGGGGATATCGAATATCGACGTATGCTCACCCTCGTAAATAAACTCCCGGTAGACCTCGTCGGAGAGGACATAAAGCCCTCGATCCCTGGCGATATCGGCGACCATCTCGATCTCATTCCGGCTAAACAACGTGCCGGTGGGGTTGTTGGGGTTGCAGATCATAATCCCTTTGACATCGGAGTCGATAACCTTTTCTATCGTCTCTCTCGACGGCAGATGAAAACCGTCCTCGGCCTTTGTTTCGATAGGGACCAGTTCCACTCCGGCCATGGTGGCGAAACCGTTGTAGTTGGTATAAAACGGCTCGAATACAATAATTTTCTCTCTCGGCATGGCCACGAGCAAAAACGCGAATACTATCGCCTCGGAACCGCCCGTCGTGATCACGATATTCTCAGGTTCGATATCCAGACCGCATCGTTTGTAATACCCGGAAAGGGCGTTTAAATACGATCCCAATCCCTGGGAATGCCCGTAGGCGAGAACTTTATCAGAATAGTTCTTTACGGCATCCCAGAATTCCGGAGGCGTTTCTATATCGGGTTGACCGATATTGAGATGATAAACCGATATACCGTTTTTCTTCGCCCGATCGGCATACGGCATCAACTTTCTTATGGGGGATGCCTGCACTTCTTCGCCCCGCCGCGATAATCTCCATTTTGTATTAGTATCTTTGACACTCATCGTAAAAATCCCCTTTCAAACCGCGATATCGGTTTTAACCCCGCAACCGATACATCTGTCGCCGTCGAGACCGGAAACGGTTACGCTATAACCGCTCCTCTCGATCAGCGTTGCCCCGCAATCGGCGCAACGCGTATCGGGGTCGCCTATACCTGATATATTACCGGTATAAACATACTTCAATTTTTTTCTGGCGGTCTCATACGCGAATTCCAGCCTTTTCGGAGGAGTGGGAGGTATCTCGAGCCTGTGGCTCGGGAAATAACGTGAAATATGAAGGACAATAGCCGGATCGAGGCCGCTAATCCAGTCCACCAGACCCCGGATATCATCGTCGGAATCGTTCTTTTCCGGTATAAGCAGGTTTGTCAACTCCACATGCACGCCCATTTCAACGGCAAGGCAGATGGTATCCTGAACCTCCGACAGTCTTCCATCGCAGAGATTTCTGTAGAATTCGTCCCTTATCGATTTGAGATCGAAATTGGCGGCGTCGATAAACCCGAATAGCTCTCGGGCCGGTTTTTCGTTAATAAAACCGTTGGAGACTATAACAGCCGCCAGCCCCGCCTCTTTCAATAGTTTCGCGGAATCGTAAACATACTCGAACCAGACTAACGGTTCGGTGTATGTGAACGCCGCGCCCACGGAGTTATTCGAGCCGGCCAACTTTACCAACTCCGACGGTGAGATATATCGCGTATTACTTTTATCCTGGGAGATGTTCCAGTTCTGGCAAAAATCGCATGAGAAATTACAGCCGTTCGGGCCTATCGATAATATATCGCTGCCCGGTTTGAAATGGTAGAGCGGCTTTTTCTCGATAGGATCGATATTCAGGGCGACAGTGTTGCCATATTCCGACGCGTATAATCTGCCGACGATATTTCCTCGAAGCATACACGTTCCCCGCTCGGAGGGCGCGATCACGCAAAAGCGCGGGCATAACAGGCATCGGACCCGGTTATCCTGCTTCTGTTCGTAATATTTCGCTTCGATCATATCCACGCGGAATGAAAATATCTATAATGAAAATAAAAAGCAATCTGTTCTTATATTATCTTTAGAACGGATTCCACCACCCGTTCGGGGGTTATTTCTTTGAAACAATACTTTTCAGGCTGGCCGCAGCGCTTTTTCCCGTGGACACTGCAGGGAGAGCAGAATACGTCATCGCAAATCACTACCGATCCGGGCCAGGCCGGCGAAAATCCCAATCGTGGATTCGTGGGGCCGAATATAGCCGTCACCGGAGTTTGAACCGCGCAGGAAAGATGCATCAAACCTGAATCATTGGTGACAGAGGCCGCGCAGACTGACATCAGGGCGGCGATCTTCAGAATTTCATAATCGCGTATGGGGATCAGCCTGGGATCGTCTATTCCGAGATCATCGGGCAGGTTATCGTCCCGGGATGATATAACCAGCAGACCGATTTCGGGTTTCTCCAACAGCATCCCGGCCACATCTGCGAAACGGGACCATCGTTTTTCAAAATGACGCGCCCCCGGACAAAGGGCTATAAAGACGGTACAATCAGCGGGAAATGAATCCCTGATGAAATCGCCGGCGAAATTCGCGCTCTCCGGCGGTAAAGCTAATACGGGAGCCGACGGGACCGCATCCATGCCGAGTTTTCGTAAGGCGGTAAAATAGGCGTTTACGGTATGATCTACTTTTAATTTGAGTTGGGGACGCCTGACTACAAGCTCCCTGGCAAAACGGCGTTTGGGATATCGAGTTTTTTTCGCCGATAGAAGAACTGCCGCGAGGATGCGCGATCGGGCGTTTGATTGAAGGTCGATAAACAGATCATACTTATTCTTTCGAACCTCGGATACCGCCGCGAGGAACGATCTGTTACCGTCAAACGTGATGACTTTTTCAATGGCGGGATGATGTTCCACGAGAGGAGCGTAAGCGGTCTTTGTCAGGTAATCTATATCGGCTTCGGGGAATTCTTCCATTAACTTCTGTAAAACCGGTAGGGTGAGTATTACATCGCCTAAAGAACTCTTCCGGAAAACCAGGATTTTTTCAGGCCGGATCACAGGAAGATAATACCCAGAATACCCACTGTAGCGCAATACAAACCGAAATAGAAGAATTTCCCTTTTTTTATCACAGACATTAAAAACGCGATTGAAACATAGCCGACTGCGGCGGCGGCCGCCGCCCCCGCCAAGTAGTTTATAATCAATCCTGCATTATCGATCATCGAGATAAGCTCCGGAAATTTAAGGATCGAAGCTCCCAATATCGCCGGAATCGACAATAAGAACGAAAACTCGGCGGCTTCCGATTTTTTCATGCCGGAGAACATGCCTGCCGAAATCGTGGCCCCGGATCGGGATATGCCGGGCATGATCGCCATGGCCTGGGCGAAACCGATAATTATCGTCCTTGCGATATTCAATTGTCCCTCTTCCCTATTTGCCCACCTTGTGGAAAACAGAATCAGGGCCGTTACTAAGAGCATCCCGGACGACCATCGAGGCGAGTCGAAAGCGAGTTCGATATAATCCTCCAGCCCCAATCCGATCAACGCCGCGGGGATCGTTCCCAGAATAAGAAACCATCCCAGCTTGATATTCTTGCTCTCTTCAGATGATAGATTACGACCAAGGGGCGATTTTAGGAACGATCTGACGATATTAAACAGTTGTTGACGGAAATAAATTAGAACCGCCAAGAGAGTACCTAAATGAACCAGGACCTCGAAAACGAGATCGCCGCCTTGAACACCTAACAGATTCTCGAAAATGACCAAGTGCCCCGACGACGATACCGGCAGGAACTCTGTAAGACCCTGAATCAGGCCTAAAACAATACTCTCGACAAGGCCCAAAAATTACAACCCGAACGACAGACCCATCATAAGGGCGGCGACATCGCTATCGATTTGAATTTCAGCGACGGCCTCGGTAGAACCGCTCAATTCGAGCGTACATCCCATGTTTAACATCAGGTTGAAACCGGTGTCGGAGCCGCCTGAACCAGCCCAAGTCGAATTGCTTCGTTCGAATCCCAATAACAACCGGCCATAAGGATTTAATCGACGTCCATTTTTCAATTCGACCGGATATGATCCTATGACCGCCCCGCCGATTGACAGATTACTGAAATGATTGAATTTGACCAGTTCAAATACGCCGCCTATCGACAAATCCACCGGATCCATAATCCTGACTTCCATAACCTGGTATTTCGTATCGACTCCCAGAGAAATGCCGACGTCCCCTTGGTTGGAATTCGATTCGAGGTCTATAACGCCCGCTTTGAATCCTAAATCGGAATACCCGCCGATTCCCATACGATACTGCCCTAAGACTCCGAACGCGCCGTCATAGATACCCACATATCCCCCGCCTTTGTTGCTTCCCTTAAGCACTGTCCCCGCGGGCGACAACTGAGCGGCGTATTGGGCGAAAACGTTAGTACCCAAAAATAACACAAACAATATGGCAATTATAAATCTTTTCAAGGCACCCTCCTTATCACGGTAAATCCAGGGTAATTCCAAAAATAATCGACGAGTACTTGGTCGATTTCCCCGATGTTTGAATCACATTGTATCTCCATTCCCCATACGGTGTCAAGGGAAACAACGGGATATCGAATTCGGCCCCGGCCTTAAGCAGATAACCGGTCTTACTTTCGTTGTCGGGCAAAACCACTCCAACAACCTGTCCCCCTAAAGCGAGAGAATAAGCGACGACATGAATTCCACCGCCGACGCCCAGGTAAGGCTTTACGACACCAAGCTTAATCGATTTTCTAACCGACGCGGTTACGGAAATATCGGAAAGAGTCAAATCGACACCGGAGATTACCTCCTGTTTTTTCCATGCGTAATCGATATTGGCATCGAACTCTATGACTCTAAATGTGCCGATATTCAAATGAGCGCCGATATCGTACATATCGCTGGTAAGCTCGAAACCCGCGAATAGCGGTTCGGCCAGAAGACCCTCTTCCAATCCCGGGTTGTCGTATCCGGAAACGATTCCGCCATGAACCCCGAAACCCAAGCCGGAAAGCCCGGCGGAAGCGTTTGGTGTCAACGCCGACACAATAGCGATAATGATTAGCTTTTTCAAAGTCCCTCCTCCATTAACCTTTTTTATTTCTTAAAAATATAACTCACCATCTGAATCGGCGCGATACCGTCCCGGCGATAAGAGTAAAACCGCTCTTTTCCACAACAGGTACATTCGGACGATATCTCGACATTCGTTTCCCTTACGCCGTAAGCCGAAATTATGTTCCGGGCCGCTCCCGGCAGATCGACATAAAACCTGCCATTTCGCTCCTCGATAAAATCGTCATCGAATAACGCCGCGACTTCGTCTCCTACTTCGAAACAGCACTTTCCAATCGACGGGCCGAGGTGAACACTACTATTTTCGGCATCGCGGCCCCTTTTCCTAACCTCAATAAATAATTCATTCAAAATACCCGCGGCGAATCCACGCCATCCCACATGAACGATTCCGAATAATCCCGACGGGTCGGCGAATATTAACGGGATACAATCCGCCGTACGCACCGTCAAACAGATATCAGCCGATTCGCTAAGCAGACCGTCCGCCGATAAACCGGCGGCCATCGAGTTGTTATCCACAACTGCTATATCGGCGCTATGGGTCTGTTCAGGGATGATAATATCGCGCTTACGGCCATTATCTCTATCGGCAATAAAATCGTACATCTGATCCTGTTTTTTCCAGGCGGACTTCTCCACTATTCCCGCGGTATATCCCAGCGATCCGAACATAGCTATTTCGTTTGCTCCTGACATTTTGTTTGACCGGGTTACCCCGCTCGTTCTCCCCCGATTTCCCTTTCGACCGACATTACGCCTTTGACTTTCCTTATTTTATTCAACGCTCTCTCCAGTTGTACATAATTTTGTATCTCGACCACGAATCTCCCGGTGGACGGTGAGCCGCCGTTGATTTCGGCGCCCCGGACATTAATGTCGACTTCGGCGATAACCTCTGTTATCTCCTTAAGGAGGTTTTTCCTATCCTCTACAATAGCCAGAAGACGTACCAGAAATGACTGCCCCTTATCAACATCCCAATCCACATTTACCATACGCTCGGGATCATCGTAACTATCGGCCACGTTCCTGCAATCGGCTCTGTGGATGGTCAGCCCCCGTCCCCTGGTGACGAACCCGATGATCTTCTCGCCCGGAACCGGTTGGCAGCACGCGGCGAATCTGAACATGACATTTTCCACGCTGTCGATTTTGATTCCCTTCGATACCCTTCTGGCCTGATCTATGAATTTCCTGATTAACGAAGGCTCTTCCTTTTCCTCTTCGGGATACAGCTTGCCTATAAGGTTCCGGATGGATACCGTTCCGGAGCCGATAGCCGAATACATCTGCTCCAGATCTGTAAAGCTGTTACGAGCGGCGAAATCGAGAAGCTCCCCGTCAGACGGCACTTTCAAATGTTTCTTTTTCAATTCCCTTTGCAGGATCTCTTTGCCCAGAACAGCCGATTGCTCGAATCCCTTCTGCTTCAACCAGTGTTTTATTTTCGATTTGGCCTTTGTGGTCATGACTATTTTCAACCAGTCGGAACTGGGGTTCTGATGGGGGGATGTTTTGATCTCTACCTCGTCGCCGCTATGGAGTACCGTGGAAAGGGGTACGAATTTGCCGTTGACGTTCGCCCCGACACAATGGAATCCGATATCGGAATGGACGGCGAAGGCGAAATCGAGAGGAGTCGAACCTTTACGAAGCTGTTTCAAATCGCCGGCCGGTGTGTAAACGAAAACGTCCTCGGGGAACAGATCGATTTTCAAATACTCTAAAAACTCCTCGGGGTTTGTCATCTCCCGCTGCCATTCCAGAATTTCTCTTATCCAGGCCATATGTTGATCGATCTCGCCATGGTCTTTCTTTCCCTCTTTGTATAACCAGTGGGCGGCTATTCCATATTCGGCGGCGTAGTGCATGGCATGGGTACGAATCTGAATCTCGACCATTCGTCCGCGGGGACCGATGACCGTGGTATGCAGCGATCGGTAACCGTTGGATTTGGGATTGGCTATATAATCGTGGAATCTATCCGGCACCGGAGGCCACATTGTGTGGATAATGCCTAAGGCGTGATAACAATCCGTTACCATATCGACAATAACCCTCATGGCCAACAGATCGTAAATCTGATCGAAGGGAACGCGTCGAACCCGAATTTTCTTGAATACGGAATGAAAATGCTTCGGCCGGCCGGTTATCTCGTTCTTGATTCCGGCGTTCGATAACGCACCCTCCAACGGCATCGAGAGATCCTTGATATACTTCTCCCGCTCGCCGCGGCTATCGCTTATTTTCTTTTCGATATCGGCGTAGTTTTCCGAATCAAGATATTTAAAGGATAGATCCTCAAGCTCCCATTTCACCTTGGCCATGCCAAAACGATGCGCCAGAGGAGCGTAAATCTCACGGGTCTCCAGGGCTATTCTTTTTCTTTTCTCCTCGGGAAGATGCCTTAAGGTTCGCATATTGTGAAGTCTGTCGGCGAGCTTGATAACTATAATCCTGATATCCTTGGCCATCGAGAGTAACATCTTGCGGAAATACTCGACCTGTTCCTCCGCGGCGCTTTTTATCCCGAGCCGAGCCATCTTGGTCAGGCCGTCGACCATATCGGCGATTTCGTCCCCGAAATCCTTCTCGATTTCCTTCGCCGTCGCGCCGGCGTCCTCTATGACATCGTGAAGCAGCCCCGCCGCGATGGTTTGAGAATCCATATGAAGTTCCGCGAGAATGAAAGCGACATTCAGGCAATGTTCCACGTATGGATCACCCGATTCCCGAAACTGCCCGGCGTGCGCCCTGTCGGAAAACTCGTATGCCTTCCTGATAAGCGGGATATTGATATTGGCGTTATAAGCCTCGACCTCTATTATGAACTCCGCGAGATTCATTCTTTGCCCACCATCATATCTTTCCCCGGATTCAAAACCGCCTTTATTTTATTAAACGCTTCATCCACCGAGATTCGTTCCAGACATCGACAATTTTCGGTTTTTCCGCACCCGCAGATTTCGGCCGGCCTAATAACTTTTCCCAGGTTACGGCGCGGCCCCCACCTGGCTGGCCCGATATCTTCCCTGTTCGAGAAAAAGGAAACGCAGGCGGTTCCCAGAGCGTCGGCAAGGTGCATAGGCCCGGTACTTCCGGAGATAAACAGGCTGGCCCCGTGGAACACCCCGGCAAGGGTATCGAGATCGGTTTTGCCCCCGATGTTAAGGCAATTTTCGAATCCCCTGATATTATTATCGCGATTGGTTATGACAACCTTAAATTCTGTCTTTCGGTTAATATAATCGGCGAGCCGTATATAGCTTCCCAACGGCCAGTTCGGCGATGACCCCCCCGAGCCGGGATGTATTACCACATATCGTTTGCCGTCGAGCGCGAGAAGATCGGCCGCTTTCTTTTTCCCTGTTTCAGCAACCATGAGTTCAGGATTAAGACCGGCGAGTTCAATCCCCAGAGGCCGAAGATGAGCCAGTTCGAGATCGCTCTGATGAAACCCCGAAAACTTCCTTGGGATCTTAAGACGTCTGTTATAGAATATGGAATAAGCCCTTCTCGACGTTCCGATTCGAACTGAGACTCCCGCCAGGAAACCGGCCGCCGCCGTTCGCCAGGACGGTTTTAATTCTATGAGGCAATCGTAACCGCCCGACTTGATTTTATTTTTTAACCCGAGCACGGAAAAACGGCCGCCGCGGCTATCCTCGTCGATCAACCAATCATCGACATACTCCGCCAGCGCGGATATGCCCGCTGTATAGCGTGAAGCCAGGTAATGAATAGCGACTCCGGGTATCCGCTTTTTCAACGCTTCGGCTGCCGGAAGCGATAATATCAGATCGCCGAGGCGATCCGGTCTTATCAGCAGAATTTTCTCAAGGTTGATCATTTTCCCCGCGTAATCTGCCGGAGTTTCGCGTATTTTACGAAAACGTGGTATGACGATAGTACGGCCAGCAGAAATCCCGTGAAACCGTCGAGAAATCCCGCCCTAAATACGAACATCTTTAAAAAAGCGGCCGGGGGGTGTATAAGCATATCGATCAGCGATCCCCTTTTTCCGTTTTCACTCATCTGCAGGGCGTTAAGGCTGGTATAGCTGTTGAGTTTTTCGACATATTGATGGAGATCGCGGTAGCTGTAGTGATATAGATACCCCGGTATAATTCTGGTTTTCCCATCGGTCTCCACGCTTTCGTGAACTAGGGTTTCGGAAAACCTGTGTCCCTTCTTAAATAATCGGATCACGTAATCGGGAAACCATCCGGAGTGTTTTATGGGTTTACCCAAAAAATAAGTCAGCCTGTTAAACGAGTAACAAGCCGAACTGTTTTCGTTATTTATGGTTTTTAAGATGTTTTCGGAAAGTTCCGGGCTGACCCGCTCGTCGGCGTCGATAGAGATGATCCATTCGCCCCGGCAAAACTCCAGCGCCTTATTTTTTGTCGGTCCGAAACCGTTAAATTGTATGCTGTGGACTTCCGCTCCGGCGCCGCGGGCGAGCTCCATAGTTTTATCTCCGCTGCCGGTATCTGCCACGACAATCTGATCGGCGAATTTCACGCTTTCGATGGCCTCGACAATATTCCTCTCTTCGTTTTTTGTTATGATCACCGCGGATATTTTATCGCTCATATCTCCGCCATCCCGAAAAACATCCATAACCCGAGTATCGCGGGTGAACAGTTAAAAGGCGAACCATAAGTATTCGCTATTATGATAATGGACATGAATAACAGAGTACCCAGATGGTAGGATTTTTCCTTCCGTTCCGATAATTTCCTGATTTTTGTCAAATCCCGCCTGGCCAGTTCGAAAATAACCCATAAGAATAATAAAAGCGAGGGCGGACCGGCATATCCGACCAAAGAGATGAAAAAGGATCGCGCCCGCGGCGATGATTCGCCAGCTCGCTCATCATCGGGCGTACCGAAAAAACCGCTGTTTGAAATACGTTCGGCGTTTTTCTCGATATCATCGATGGGCATGGCGGCCATCCCGATAAATCTGTCCCTATCGGCGAGATTAGTAATTTCATTCTTAACCCCGAATAGCCCGGTAGAAATAACGATCGCTATAAGCGCGGCAGCGATGAATATCGATTTCTCCTTTATGATTCCGGCCATTACTAAGACCATCATCGTAATTAACGTCATGATATGACCGATCAGCAATACGCCGATAAGCAGGGGAATCGATATCAGTCCGAAAAACAGTTTTTCTCGTATTTTCGGCGCTTCCGCCATTAGAGCGACTATCAGGCAGAATCCCATAATTATGAGAGTGGGCAAATGATCCGCGAGGGATAAACCGCTCGGGAATAGAAGCGATGGAGATTCCAGGTTAGCGAGAATCTCTATGCCGATCGAGAGAATTATACCCGCCAGAAACGTCCAGATCAGCATCTCTCGCTTCTCCCGTGAGGAAACGAAACTCAACACCACAAAATAAAACAGCGAGTAAAGGCCGACGCATACAACGGGATTTTCGTAAGAGTATATAATTGATAAAATCCAAACGATCGCGGAAAACCCGGCCAATCCCGCGATCGGATAAAAAAGCGGCGATGATATAAACCCGGTCTGGCGGAATATCAGCATCTGAAACAGCCAGATGCCAAAAGCGGCGGCCGCGAGATAATACGACAGATTCGGAAACACCGATACTGAGAATGAGAAAAGAAGTATCATGTAAAAACCGAGACTCGATGGTATGGCCGACGGTTTATTCATTCATGACCCCTTCCAAGAAACTCTCGCTATCTCGCGCGAGATCATCGAGGGAACGCTTCTGAACCGCCCATTTTTTTCCGGCGTTCGACATCTCCGTCGATTTCGCGCAATTCCCCAATAGCTCGATCAACGCGCCGCCCATGGCTATCGAATCGCCGGGCGGAACGATTATTCCCCCTTTTGATATCGACATTAATTCGAAAACCTGGTTGATCTCTGTCGCCACGACGGGAATACCGGCGGCGAAATACTCCATTAATACCCTGCAGATCATCTCCGAGCCGGTAGAGGCCACCACCCCTATATCAAACGTCGATACCAAAGTGTCGATATTATCGATCAGGCCGAAAAACCTGATATTGCCCAACCCCATATCCACAGCGTCCTGTTCCAGGCTTTTTAACGAAAGCTGAGCGCCGCCCCCCGCGACGATAAATTGGGCGTCGGGGTATCGATCATATACGATTTTGGATGCCTTCAAAAAATATTCATGTCCCTTCACAGGGGAGAGACGTCCCACGATACCGATTACGGGAGAATCGGGATCTAATCCGAATTCCCGTTTCAATTCCTGTTTGCTTTTTCCATGTTCAAAGCGCGAGCTGTCTATACCCGGATATATAACCCTAACGGGGATTCCGTTTAATCGGTACCTCTTTTCATATTCCTCTTTGAGCGCGGCAGTCGATACGGCGATTCCCCTGGTGAATTTTTCATTGAGAACGCGGCTGAAAATAGATCGCCGGGGGGGTCTGACATCGCCTCGAAACCGGGCGACCTTAAACCCCGCTCTCCTGGCGGCCATGACGGCCACGAGATGAGATTCCCCGCGGTGGGCGAATACGATATCAGGCTTGAATCTTCGTGCAATCTCGGCAAGTTTCCGAGCGGAACCGAATATATTCGATCTTGAGAAATCTACCTTTTCTGATACGTCAAGTCCCGCTTCTCTCGCCTTAACGGCCGGCGGAGAACCGGGGTTAGCCATGAGCAGAATCTCGTGTCCTCTATCGGCCAAGGCCATAGCCTGAGTAACGGCGAAATCGGCGCTGGCGTTATACCAGCGAACATCGATTATCTGAATAATTCTCATGGCGTTTTTACCGATGATTTACCGGCGCGAATCTCGGCAACCATCGACGATACCCTCGCCCAGACGGCGTCAACAGGTATTTTTATGATACATTTATCATCGCATACATGGCCGGGGGTTCGGCAAACGTTATCGACGTCAGCGGGACGGATAAATTTGTGACGGTCGTAATCAGGATATGTCCAGCTAATATGGCTATGGGGTCCGAATATAGTAAAGCTCGGCGCGGAGCAGGCGACAGCGATATGCTTGGGACCGTTGTCATTGCCGATATGAATTTCGGCGCGTTCGAAAATCGCGCCCAGAAGCCCCAAACCGTTTACGCGCGGAATACGCGGTTTAATCGACACGGTTAATCGGCCGAGTTTTTCTGCGACATCTTCCTCGCCTGGCCCTGCCAGAATCACGATTTGATAATCGAACTCTTCAGAAAGCCTTTTGGCCAGCTCGGCGTACCGCTCCAGCGGCCATCGATTGAACACTCTTCTGGAGACGGGGGAAATGGCCGCTATCGGTTTATCGGCTGTCTTTTCAAGCAGTTCCGCCGCTTTCTCACGGTCTCCATCGGTTGGATAGAATTCGAGCCGGCAGTTATCTGATGATATCTCGATGGCCTTTAATAAATTCAAACGATCCTGAGCGGCGTAAACAGGCTTGTTAGATTTCGACGGTACGAGATTGTAGGCCCATCGACGATGACCGTAACCGTAGCTGAGCCGCGTCTTCGCTCCGCTTAGAAAGGAGTAATACGCGCTTCTCGGATTGGCGAAAAAATCGATTACCAGATCGTAATGGGCTTTTCGTATTTTTCGTATCAGGGAGTATTGATAGACAGGATTATACTGTTTCGAACGATCCACCGAAACAAGATCGGCAGGATGAGGATTACCGGCAAGGACTTCCGGCAGCTCGGTCAGGAAATCCAGTTCGCAATCGGGATGCTGTTTTTTAAACGCCCTGATGGCCGGTGTGCACATTAAGACATCGCCGATACGCCGCAATTGAATCATCAACGCTTTTCGGGGTCGAATCATGATTCGGCGTCCTCGAATTGTAAATCGTGAAGTTTCTTATACAAGCCGCCCTCGTTTAACAGATCGTTATGATCTCCGGTTTGTACTATTTTCCCATCCTCCACGACATGGATAATATCCGCTTCGCGTATAGTCGAGAGACGATGAGCGATGAGGATTACAGTCCTGCCGCTCAAGAGATTCGAGATCGCCTCCGTTATAAGTTGTTCCGATTCGGTATCCAGCGACGATGTTGCCTCATCGAAAATCAAAATTGGAGGATCTTTTAATAACGCCCTGGCGATGGCCAGCCTCTGTCTCTGCCCCCCGGAGAGCTTGACGCCTCTATCGCCGATTTCGGTATCGAGACCGTCTGGAAGTCCTTCAATGAAATCGTAAATACAGGCCGCCTTCAACGCTCTTTCCACGATAGACTTATCGATATCCCCGCGTCCATAGGCGACATTATTGAATATGGTATCATTAAAGAGTATCGTCTCCTGGGTAACAATACCCAGAAGGTTTCGAAGTGACTCCATATTGATATCTTTCAGATCGATACCATCGATGGTCACCCGGCCGGAAATCGGATCGTAAAAGCGCGGAATCAAATCGACTATTGTCGATTTACCCCCGCCGGACGGCCCCACCAGGGCCATCACCTGCCCCTTTTTCAATTCCAAGTTGATATTCTCTAAAACAAAACCATCGTTATTATACTTAAAACTGACATTCTCAAAGCGAAGCGCGTCGTTAAGACCGTCGAGTCTTCCGGCGCCGGGGCGATCGATAATTTTCGGTTCGGTATCCAAAACCGCGAAAATCCTTGTCGCCGCCGCGAGGCCCTGTTGTATATCGATATTAACCCGGCTTATTACCTTCAACGGCTGCATAAGGGAAAACATGGCTACGAGAAACAGGAAAAACCTATCCGCCGTGAGACCGGTGCCTTCGAGGATCTGCCGTCCACCGAACCAGATAATAAACACACCTATCATAACGCCGAGCATTTCGTTTAACGGTATAGCCAAAGAGCCGACCCTGGTAAGACGAACCATGGTCCTGAAAAAATCGTAGGTGAATTTTTTAAACCTGCCGATCTCGAATTTCTCCATGGCAAACGCCTTGACCACCCGGATTCCGGACATGGTCTCCTGCAAAACCGTGGTAATAGAGGCCATTTTTTCCTGGGTTATTCTCGAGCTTCGTCGAAGTTTTTTGCCGAGTATCCCGATCAACGCCGCTGACGGCGGCATGACCAGGATTCCCGCGAGGGCTAATTTCCAGGAGGCTACGAATATCAATACGAGAAATACCACAGCCAATAATAAATTCTTCAATAGATCGGATAATCCGTTGGCGACCGCCCCCCTGACAAGCGTGATATCGTTGGTGATCCTCGATATCAGCTCACCGGCGCGCCGGCCATGGAAATACTCGAGCGGCAGACGATGATAATGTTCGAATAACACATCTCTTAAATCGCGAACAACCCCCTGCTCCACCCGGACAATCAGGAAACTCCAGCCGTATAAGAAGACATTTTTTATCGAAAACAGGATTATCAGGAGAATACAAAATCTTTCTAATAACTCGATTTTCGTTTTTCCTCCTATTATCCTGACGAACGTCTCCTTATCGAGTTTCCGCAATTTCGAATAATCTATCGGTTGAGAAGCGACCTCTTCCGACGGCATATCCTGCTCGAATATTATCATCGTGAAAGGCACGACCATGGTGATCGAAACGCCGCTCAAGCCTGCCGAGATGGTCATGAACACCAGAGCCACGATGAAGAACTTGAGGTGAGGTCTGAGGAATTTCAGCAGACGTAAATATAGTTTCATGCCGGTACCCCTCTGCTCTGCAGTATTTTCGCGACACGTTCGCGCACAGTCTCGACCTCTATTCCCTCGGCGGCCTCTAATGCCGCTGATCCCGGAGAAAGCGGTTTGAACTTCTCTAACTCCGAATCGATAAAGACCGCCACGGTCGGGATACCGAGGCTCCAGGCGAGATGCATGGGGCCGGTATCCGACGATACAAACGCGGTATAACGGTAAAACAAGTTTTTAAGCTCGCGAATAGGAGTTAGCGGTATCAACGCGCTATTTTCGGGAAGATTTTCTTTCAGGATCATTCGCGATTCGTCCTCGTCGGGACCCAGAATAAACTCGGTTTTTATGCCTTTAGCCGAAAGCCTGTTTCCGAGTTCGATAAAATTCTCTAAAGCCCATTTTTTGGAGTTCCTCCCTCCACAATTTATGCCGACAACGGGATCATCATTCGCGGCGGCGGGAGTATCTTTAAAATACGGTTCCCCGTCCAATTGCCGCCCGAATATTCCCGAGATGAGCTTGAGATACATTTCGCTGACGTGAATCGTCTCCCGGTAACGCGGTATTTCGATATCGAAAAACCTGTCCTCGGACATCCTCCATCCCGCTGTTTGCTTCGACCCGCAAAGGAGAGTATAAACCGCGCTGGTCAGAGAATGGGAATTGACATCGGAACAATCGATGGCCAGATCGTATTTCGCGGCTCTTAATGACCGGAACAGCGAAATCAGTTTCCAGGGACGGGTTATATATTTTCTTTTTTCAATCGATATGATTCGATTGATTCTGCTATCGTCCATCAGCGAAGAAAAGGCGGCCGGCAGCATCAGATCTATCGAAACCGATGGGAAGTTTTTTTTGATGGCATTAATGGCCGAATTTAAAAGGATGATATTACCCATCCGCTCGGATTGCTTAACCAGCAACAGGCGGAATCCATCATCGGATGGATCGAATTTCCCGCTGGATGGCTTTCGCGAAAATCGTAAGACGCGGTAAGCCATCTTCTTTGCCAAATTGGAGGGCATTCCTAAATTTATCTATTTAAGTCGTTTAAAGTCAATCAAAAAGCCCCCTGGTAAAGGGGGCCGTTTGAATGCTCATAAGAACCTATGAATAATTCCCGGACTAATTTTCAGTCGGGGGAGTATCGGTCTTATCTTCTTCTTGCTCGGGTTCGACACCTTCCGGATCCGGTTGAGGACTTTCGGCCGGCGGCTCTTCCGACACCGCCTCGGCCGGTTTTTGCTCGGCCTCGATCTTTTCCTCGACCTTTTCCTCGACCTTTTCCTCGACCTTTTCTTCGACCTTTTCACCAACCGGTTCTTCAACCGGCTTTTGGGCGGCTTCGGCTGAAATGAGCTCCTCGCTACCCTCGATCATATCGGCTACAGGGACCACTTTAGTCGGATGTTTGGCCAGATAAGCCTCGACTTCCGCTTCCTCGTGACCGGTAAGATAAGCGTCAACCGAAAGGATAATCCGCCGGTTATGGGAGTCGAACTCGATAACTTTCAGCGGTAATTCGTCGCCCTCGGTGAAAGCGTCGGCGGGACGGTTTATATCTTTTTTACCAAGCTGATTTGTGGGAACAAATCCCTCCCCTTCGCCGGGAAGATCGACAATAACTCCCCTATCCAGCAAACGTGAAGCGTGGCCCATTGTCTCTGTGCCGACCGCGAACTGCTTCTGCAGTTCGGGCCAGGGATCAGGCTGTACCTGTTTGTGGCCGAGTGAGATACGACGATTATCCTTATCGATGCCCAGGATGATCACATCGACTTCGTCGCCTCTGTTCATTATCTCCGAGGGATGCTGGATTCTCCTGGTCCAGGACATATCCGAGATATGAACAAGACCGTCGATACCGTCCTCGATCTCCACGAAAGCCCCGAAGGTAGTTAGATTTCGAACATTTCCGGTTACTTTGGTTCCGGCCGGATATTTCAGATCGAGCATTTCCCAGGGATCAGGTTCAAGCTGTTTCAAACCGAGGGAGATCTTCTCGTTTTCTTTATCCACAGAAAGAACCACCGCCTCGATCGTGTCATTAACGTTCAGCAGTTTCGACGGGTGCTTTATATGCTGGGTCCAGGACATTTCCGAAATATGAACCAGTCCTTCGATCCCCTTCTCCAACTCCATAAAAGCGCCGTAATCGGTGATAGATACGATCCTGCCGGTTATCCTGCTTCCTACGGGGAATTTCTCATCTACTTTCTCCCACGGATACGGCGTAAGTTGTTTCAAGCCCAGAGAAATTCTGTTGTTCGACTTATCGAAATCCAGAATCTTGACATCGATATCCTGCTGGAGTTGAACGACTTCCGAGGGGTGACTTATTCGACCCCAGGACATATCGGTTATATGAAGAAGCCCGTCAACTCCTCCAAGATCAATAAAGACTCCGAAATCGGTGATATTCTTGATAATACCTTTACGCACCTGTCCGGGCTCTATTTCCTGTAATAAATGATCGCGCATCTTTTCACGTTCCTGCTCTAGAACGACCCGTCTGGAAACCACGATATTGCGCCTGCTTTTGTTGATTTTGATGACCTTCAATTCAAGCGCTTGTCCCAGAAGCGCGTCAAAATCGGGTACCTGGCGTAAAGCTATTTGTGAACCGGGAAGGAAAGCGTCAACCCCGAGCATATCGATAACCATGCCGCCTTTAATCCGCCTGACAACCTTGCCGACGACGGTTTCTCCTGAATCATGAGCCTCTTTGATTTCATCCCATACCCGCATGAAGTCGGCTTTTTGCTTTGACAATACAAGCTGTCCGTCGCTGTTCTCGATAGCGTCGAGATACACATCGATCTCATCGCCGACTTTGACATTCACCGGCGCTGGGAATTCGGATATAGATATTATTCCTTCGGATTTAAAACCGACATCGACAATAACGTCGTCCTTGCTCACTCCGAGAACGGTTCCCTTGACAACTTCTCCCTCTTTGATATCTTTGAGGGTACCTTCGTACATGGCAAGCATCCGCTCGAATTCATCGGTCGAATACTCCTGCATTTCGATATCTTCAGCTGTTAAGACCGGTTCGATATCGATTTTTTTCGATTTCTGACGCGCCGCCTTGGTACGAGTCTTCCTAACCGCGGTTACGGCAGACTTGCTTTTTTTGGCGGTTTTGGCAACTTTCTTCGCTACGGCTTTTTTGCGCGCTTCTGATTTCGCCTTTGCCGTTTTGCTTTTAGCGCCGCCTCCTGTCTTAGTTTTTTGGGTTGTTTTTTGGGTTGTTTTTTTCTCCGGCATTCAAATGTTCCTCCTGGTACTATCGTTCCCCCTAAGGGGTCTCCCATCCTAACCTTATCGGGAGATTACAGTTTTGCAATATAAAAAATATGATTATATTAGCAAACTATTTTTTATCGCGGAAGAATATTATTTTAAGCTTCCCTGGCCCTTTTCAGCTTCCCTATCTCTTCCATTACCAGGCCCGCGATCTCACGATAGCCGTCCTTGTCATCGGAGAAAGCGGCCAGCTTTTCGGGGTCTAACGGTTTCCCGAAACTGACACTCAAGCGGCGGCGGGAAAACGGTATAGATAGAAACCCCTTAGAATTCTCTATATAGGCGGGCAATATCGGCACCATCGCTTTACGAGCCAGCATTCCGATTCCGGGCTTGCCTTTTCCAAGCTGGCCGGTCTTGCTTCGGGTGCCTTCGGGAAATAAAATAAGACCATATCCGTTTTCCAACACGGTTTCGGCCGCCGTCAAAGCGCCGCGGTCGAAAACCCCCCTGTTTACCGGTATGGCGTTTAAGCTATTGATTAACGCTCTGAGAAATATATTTTTAAAAAGCTCCTTTTTGGCCATATAATATACTTCGCGACCGAGGGATGAGCCTACAAAAGGAGGATCGCCCCCAGCTATGTGGTTCGAGGCGATTATCAAACCTCCCTCCGACGGTATATTATCCGCGCCGAAAATTTTTCGACGGCAATACAACACCATGAAAACCTGGAGAATAATCCAGATTATTCGATAGTAAAGACTCAATCGATCCCCAGTATCTCGCAAACCATTTCGTAAACCTTTTCTACCTGCCCGCTCAAGGACATATCGGTGGTATCGATCTCAACCGCCCCGTCGGCTTTGCGTAAGGGAGAATGATCTCGCGCCGAATCGAACAAATCCCTGGAGGAAAGCGAGGCGGTTTGCTCCTCCACGCTGGTCTCGATGCCGGCTCCCTCAAGCTGACGGACTCGTCGTATAGCCCTGGTTTCCAGATCGGCGACAAGGTAGATCTTCAGATCCGCGCCGGGAAATACGACTGTCCCCATATCGCGTCCTTCGGCCACAATATCCCTCTGATGAGCGAACTCCCTCTGAAGCCTGACCATTTCCTCCCTGACTTTCTCATACGACGATACCAGCGAGACACCCGAGTCAACCCGGGGTTCGCGTATTTTCCAGGTCACGTCACAGCCATCGAGAATAAATCGATCCTCGTTTTCGCCGGGAACAATCTCTATCTTCACCCGTGACGCTATTTCGCAAACTTTTTCCTCGTTTTTGAGATCCAGCCCGGCGTCTAATGCCGCCAGGGTGACACCGCGATACATCGACCCCGTATCGAGGAATGTAAATCCCAGTTTTTTGGCCAATAGTTTTGCCGTACTGCTTTTCCCCGATCCGGCGGGTCCGTCCAGGGCTATCAGTCTATGATTTTTCATAACCCACCGATACTCTCAATTGTTCGATTTCAGCCTCTTTCAACAAACGATACGATCCCGATTTCAGGTTTTCCAGGGCAAGCTGGTCGTAATTGACTCTCGATAACGTTCTGACCTTATGCCCCAGGGCAAAACACATCCTGCGAATCTGACGTTTTCTACCCTCGTGTATGGTAATATAAATCTTTGTGAAATTATTTGTTCTGGAGATAATTTCCACGTCCGCGGGCCAGGTCTTGCCGTCGTCAAGCTCAATACCGCTGGAGAGTTTCCCTATTTTCTCGTCGCTTAAAAATCCCTCGCATTTGACAAGATACTTTTTGTTTATTTTAAATTTCGGATGCGAAAGCCTGAAGGCCAGTTCCCCGTCATTGGTCAGGATAAGCAATCCCGAGGAATCGAAATCGAGCCTGCCCACCGGCTTGACAATACGGCCGTATTTTCCCAGGAGGTCGGTTACCTTGGGCCTGTTAAACTCGTCCTTGCGGGTCACCAGACACCCTGTTGGTTTATTTAATATGATATAGATATATTTTTCTATCGGCTTAACAAGCTTGTCATCAAATAGAACCTCGTCGGAATCCTCATTTACGATTGTACCCAGTTCGGTTATGACCGTTCCGTTGACTTTTACCCGTCCTTCGAGAATAAAGGTCTCGGCCTCTCTGCGGGAAGCTATGCCGGCTTTAGACAGGTATTTGTTAATTCTCATCGGAGGATTCTGTCGAATCGCCCTGTTCCGGCGCTCTCTTTAAAACCAGGCTTTTAACAATATCTTCGTCGTCAACCGGCTCGGGGATCGGCAGTTCATTCAGATCCGAAATACCGAAAAAATCCAGAAACTCCCTGGTGGTACCGAATAACAGAGGCCGACCCGGGCCATCGGATCGTCCGCAAATCTCCACCAGCCCTTTTTCCATGAGGGTCTTCAACACGCCGTCGGGGTTAATTCCTCTCACGCGTTCGATATCGGCTTTAGAAGTCGGTTGACGGTAAGCGACTATCGACAGAACCTCGAGGGCCGCTTTCGAGAGCCTCACCGGCCGAGGAATTTCGGCCAGGCGGCTTATATATTTATCGAAATCAGGCAGAGTATAAAACCTGTATTTATCGCCGAATTGTTCTATTCTGAAGGATCTCCCCCCATCGAGATATTTAGCGTTTAATTCGCCGACAATACCCGGTACCTGGCTTTTGCCGCATTTTAAGATCCGAGCGATCTCTTTATCGTTGAGAGGCTCAGGAGAGGCGAATATCAATGCCTCCACGGCAGATGAATAGTCGTTTTCCAAGACCTCGGCAAGCCTGTTCTCAATAGATTCGACGACAGGTTCCGAGTTAGACTCCACGGTATCTTTATCTTCCCGCAATCTTATCTCCTATTTCAAATAAATCATTTTCCCGCGCAAAATCTGATCGTCCCGCCCCAGCGTGAAAAAATATACCCCCCCGGCCAGAGATTCCGGAATATCCAGATTAACGCTATTATATCCTCGCCGGCCTGTTTCGGTCTGTGTCAATACGCGGCGGCCGACAGTATCGTAAATTCTGATTTCAAAATTATCGTCGATGGGCGACGTAAAGGAAATGGATACCGAGTTGTTAAACGGGTTAGGATACACTCCTTCGAGTTTAAAACGTGACGGCGGATCATCGACGTGGGCAGCCGCCGTGGAAACGCTGTCTATAAAGGCGCGGTAAGAATAGTAAGTACTTCCTTCTGCCCGATAACCTTCATACCCCCAAACCGGTATCATAACGACTTTTTCGCAAGAGGCGAAATCCTCAACGATATAGGTCGGCATTACGTTGTTCCCCACTCTATAAATACTATACTCGACATCCCCGGATAAGCGGACCGCCATTATCGACAGGTAATGCAGGTCATCGCTCGTATTTTCATATTCCAGCACAAGAGAACCTTTGGAAATGGCGGGTTTGAGGAACTCTATATAGGCCGCCGATACGTTCTGCTGTTCTATGGGCTGCTGGCTCCATGGAAGAGGATAATTTATATGCGACGCGGCGATATTCACGGTTTCGTTGAAAAACTCGCCCTCATTGTAGAATCCATGACGGTAATTCGGGCCGGTAAAATAACTCCAGATCGCGTGACGGCAATACTCGGTATTGAAATCGAGTTCGAACTCGTCGAACGTAAGCTTGATCGCCTCTATAGCCAGGTCGTAAAAGGCGAACTTTTCCCAGCATCTTTTTATTATCCACGGTCCGATGCTCTCGGACAGAAAATCGGGATACAACCAGGAACCGTAGATGAAAAATCCCGGGGTCTGATATAGTGAATTGTGCATATTCCGCAAATACTCCGGCAACTGATAATATAGGTCGTTTATATCATCGAAAACGACATCCTCTATCCAAACCGCGCAGGACTCGAACCACCACGGGGTGGAGTCAGAAGAATATGCCCGATAAGCGAACTCCACGGCGTGAAAATACTCATGGGCCGCGGAGATTTTCAAATACGGATAAGGATCATCGGGATAACGCGGTATTCTCATATCGTGACCGAGTTGAATGAACGAGGTATAAGCGGGTCTTCCGGGGTATTCATTCGATGGATTCTCCGGCGTGGTCAGCGCGGGAACGTTGGTAAGATATATATCGTATCTCGTATCTCCGCCTTGCCCATAATCGGGAGGAGGAGGATCGAATCCGAGCGCCTCCACAATTATGCCGTGAGATTCCGAAATGAAATCGCCGCACCTGTTCACGTAATCGGGAACGCCGTCGACAGGATCGATGTCCTCGTAAGGGTGATAAACCGCGTACGGGCCGTCAGTATCGTAATGAATCCTGAACCGGCCGTCGGGGGTAATCCAATCATGCTGGGTTGTGGGCCTGGTTAAAATCGCGTTATCGTCGTTGCGGCCGTCCTTGTTTCCGATTAAATCGGAGGTGGCGCATCCGAAAACGTCGGCTCCGAAAACAGACCCGCAAGCCAATATGATTATCAACCGTTTCATCAGTTTTCCAAAATCTCCGGGGTTTGGTTTCGGGCGGCACGATATACCCTTATCGTCGAGAATCGCTCGGCCTGTTCAACCCGCAAGCTCCTCATCTTTACTAACTCCAACAGGGCGATGAAAGTTACAACCATCACGATCTTCCGGGGATCGTCTAAAAACAACTTTTCAAACTCAACCGAGTGATCGTTTTCAAACAACGATAATATATACTCCTTACGCATATCCACGGTGATTTCCTGCCGCTGGACTCCATAACTCGGCTCCGGCCGTACCCTGTTGATCAAATCGCCGAAAGCGATCATCAAGGAAGCGAGATCTACTTTCATCAACTCGGGTTCCGCCTGGGCGATATCCGAAATAGAGGGATCTCTTCTATGATGCCGCAGGGAACGGTTAAAAGCCATATTTTCCAGCGATTCGGAGATCTTTTTTACTTTCTTATATTCCAGAAGAGCGTTGACAAGTTCCGTACGAGGATCTTCCCACTCTTCCTCGTCCTCAGTCCTCGGAAGAAGCATCCGGGCTTTTATTCTGATTAAAACCGAGGCCATATAAAGAAACTCACCGGCGACCTCGAGATTCAATTCGCGGGCGGCGTCGAGATAAGCGAGGTATTGCCTGGTGATTTCGGCAATGGGAATATCGTAGATATCGACCTCGTCCCTTCTGATAAGGAACAGGAGAAGATCCAGAGGACCATCGAATGCCTCCAGTTCGAAAATGAAGTCTAAACCCTTAATGTCTTTCGTGTCAGGCATTTTTCCTCATCAGGTTCATCGCTTTTCTAACATCGGCCATGGTAGCCTCCGCCCGCTGGCGAGCCTCGCCAGCCCCCTTATCTAAAATACTTAAGACATATCCGTTGTCTTTTTCAAGCTCTTTTCTTTTGGTTCTGAGGGGAGCTAAAGCTTCGTTCAGACGGCCGGAGAGATTCTTTTTGCAGTCCGCGCACCCCAGAGCGCCTGTTTCGCAATTTTCGGATATACTATCGGTTTCGCCGCCGCTGTAAACCTTATGCAAGGCGAACACCGGGCAAACCTCAGGCCGCCCGGGATCTCCCTTATAAACTTTCCGCGGATCGGTTATCATCTTTTTTAACTTGGCCGCCGTTTCATCTGACGTATCGGCGAGTTTGATATCGTTTTTGTAAGATTTACTCATTTTTCGACCATCGACTCCGGGTATGGCCGGGAAATGTGAAAGAAGAGCGTCCGGTTCGGGAAGCACCTTGCCATAAAGATTGTTGAAACGCCTGGCAATCTCCCTGGTAAGCTCTATGTGGGGAAGCTGGTCTTTTCCGACCGGCACAGCCAGCGCCTTATATAGAAGGATATCGGCGGCCTGAAGCAGAGGATAGCCCAGGAAGCCGTAGTTATCCAGCCCGAGAGTCTCTGATTTTTCTTTATATGACGGTACCCGCTCCAGCCAGGAGATGGGCGTCATCATGGAAAATAACAGATGCAATTCCGCGTGTTCTTTAACATCGGATTGAACGAATATGGAGCATTTCTCCGGGTCGAGACCGGAGGCGAGAAAATCGATTGTCGTTTCGAATATCCTCTCCTGCATCCCCGTGGTATCGTCGAAATCGGAGGTAAGGGAATGCCAATCTACGACACAGAGGTACATTTTGTATTTATCCTGAAGTCCGACCCAGTTTCTCAGGGCTCCCTCATAATTGCCCAGATGAAGCTGTCCGGTAGGTTGTACTCCGGAGAGAATCACAGGTTTGCCGTTATAATATCCGTCCTTATCGCTCAATGTTAAAAAAACCTCCTCTGCTCTAATGATATCTTGGCTTCCCCGGGCTTTAATTAGAATATCGCAAGCTCGAGGATCGAAAATCCATATCGCCGGTCGCTTCGGATCCTAATCCATAAAAAGATATGGTTTCCAGCGATGATTCTGTTTCCCGACATACTGTTGTATGAAGGTAATATGGTTGGGACGCCTGGGTTTCCTGATCAAACGAAGTCCGGCCTGTTTGGGATGCTGATGTCCTTTTCTGTTATTGCATTCATGACAGGCGCAAACCAGGTTTTCCCAGCTTTCCCCGCCATTAAACCTTTTGGGAACGACATGATCGACCGTCATCTGCGATTTCTTCTGCCCGCAATACTGGCAACGGCCGCCGTCGCGCTTAATAATATTCTTCCTGGTCAACATTACCCGCTTATCCGGTATCTTGATATAGTAATCCAACCTTATCACCGAGGGAACGGGGATCTCTTGAGTTTCAGATCTAAGTTTATACCCGTCAAGAGTTTCAATTAATTCGGCTTTGGCCAGATACATCATGACCACGGCACGCTTGACGTTGCATATTGAAAGCGGTTCGTAATTTTGATTCAAGACTAAGACCTGACAGTAAACCATGGCTATCCTTATGATGATCCAACATTATAATTTACAATTGTTTACAAAAAAGTCAACATCGTTTTTGTTTTCGGGCGGGAGAATATTTTTTTAGCCGCTTGACAATTTTCAGGCGTATAATATCTTTGTCTTATGAAAAGTTTAAAAGACGCGATTTTAATAGCGATTCTGGCGATCATTTTCGGGTTTGCGGTAAATTTCGCCAGAAATCAAACATTCTCCGGCGGAATTCCGCTCGATACTCCATGGCCGGATAACCGGGAGATAGTTGAACTGGAGTTTCCCTCATCCTACGATTCCACCACGGATTCCTTGATTAGCCTGGAGGACGCTTACAATTTTTATCTATCGGGCAGCGCAATTTTTATCGACGCTCGTGAGCAGGAAGAGTACGACGAGGGCCATATCAAGGGCGCGTTGAATCTGCCGTTTGAATGGTGGGACGATTACTGGATGGATGTCGAACCATATCTGGCCCCAACGGATGAAATCGTGGTATATTGCGGCGGGCTCGATTGCGAGCTATCGCTCTTCGCCGCCCGTGAATTGGATTATCTCGGATTTAAAAAATCGTATATATTTTTCGGCGGCTGGCAGAAATGGATCGAAGCCGAACTGCCAATAGAGATAACGGAGTACGAGGATGATTAACGATTTCCTGCGAAAACCGTCGGTCGTTCTAACATCCAGGATAATCCTCGGCGCGCTGTTCATTTATGCCAGTATAGATAAGATCATCCATCCCCTGGCCTTCGCCCAGGTAATCCATCATTATCGTATCACGCCGCCCGAACTTATCAATTATATCGCGATCGCTATGCCCTGGCTGGAGCTTTTCACAGGATTATTATTGCTAATCGGATGCAAGGTGAAGGGATCAAATCTGATAATCGGGGCGATGTTAATTTTCTTCATAATCCTTCTTTCGGTTACCGCCATCCGCGGTATCAATGTCTCCTGCGGATGTTTCACCACTTCTACCGCGGTTAAATCAAACCTGATCATACGCATCATCGAGGATATCGGGATGATGATTTTGAGTATGCATATATTTTTGTTTTATAGAGAGAAGATAAGATCATAAACCGTTAAAGACCCAATCCCAAACAAGTTTGGGATTGCCACCCATAGATAACCAAAGCCCTGAATCAGGAGTTGAAAGCTCCGGAATTCCTTTGCAGAGACGCATGATCACGCGTCTCTACTAAAAATATGGATATTACTCCAGACATTTCATATGTGAGGATGGAAACGCGGCAATAAATTTTAATATCGACAGATGTTTCCACTATGATCATTTTTTTGTTTACAACGCTTCGGCGGATATCATATATTGGCGGCATGAAATCCGAACGTACCGAACGTATAGGGATCGACATCGGCTCCGTCACTCTGGCAGCCGTCATAGTTGATAACGATTACAATATCATCGAATCATTAAGCGTACGCCATCATGGCGACCCCATATCGTGCGCTATTACCCAAGTATCGGAACTGATCGGCAAATATAATTCTATCGAGATGTGGGGTTTCACCGGCGGAGGAGCGTCGCAGTTAGCCCGTGCCCTGGGCGCGCCGTATATCAACGAGTTCACCGCCATTAGCGCGGCGGTGGGGCGCCTAATGCCCGAAGCCAGATCGATATTCGAGATGGGCGGCCAGCAGGCAAAATACATTCATCTTTCCACTATCGGAGACAACGCTGTCGGAACCCTCGATGATTTCGCGGCCAGCGGTCTCTGCGCCGCCGGTACCGGTTCCTTTTTGGACCAACAGGCGGCCAGGATCGGGATCAATATCGAAGGCGAGTTCGGGGAGTTGGCTGTTCAATCGAAAAACCCGCCTCATATCGCCGGACGATGTTCCGTATTCGCCAAGTCCGATATGATTCACCATCAGCAAAGAGGTGTACCCGTCGGCGATATTATCGCCGGTCTTTGCTACGCGGTGGCTCGGAATTTCAAAGGGAGTATCGTAAAATCGAAAAAGATCGAAACGCCGGTGGTGTTCCTCGGCGGTGTGGGAGCGAATCCCGGGGTAGTAAAAGCGTTTAAGGACGTTTTCGAGCTTTCCGACGATCAGTTTATCACTCCCCCCTGGCATAACCTGGCGGGGGCTATCGGCGCCGCCTTATCCGCCAAACCATATTCTATAGAAATAGATCGTTTTAAAGAGATCGGCATCAAGACGAAAAAGATGTTTATTTCGAGCATGCCTCGGACATCGTCTCTTAAATATAATCATCCATCCAATAAACATTATGAAAAAACCAAACAGGAGATGGCGCCCCGCAAGGATATTAAATCGGGTTACCTGGGAATCGACATAGGATCTCTCTCGACCAACCTGGTTTTGATCGGCCGCGACGGCGGCGTCATTTCACGTCGATACCTGATGACCGCCGGCCGTCCCATAGAGATCATGCAACGCGGCCTCGAGGAGATCCGGGGCGAGATCGCCGACGATTTCGAGGTACTGGGAGTAGCCACCACCGGTTCGGGACGCTATCTGATCGGGGAGCTTGTAGGCGCCGATATCATACGCAACGAGATCACCGCGCAGGCCACCGGCGGCGTGAATTTCGTAAGCGATGTCGACACTATTTTCGAGATCGGCGGGCAGGACTCGAAATATATCAGCCTCGAAAACGGGGTGGTTGTCGATTTCGAGATGAACCGTTCTTGCGCGGCCGGCACCGGATCGTTTTTGGAAGAACAGGCTGAACGGCTGGGAATAAACATCAAAACCGATTTCGCCGATTTATCATTCGCCGCCAAGAACCCCGTTTCATGCGGAGAGCGATGCACCGTGTTCATGGAATCTGACCTGATCCGTTTCGAACAGGGCGGGGCGGAGAAAAACGAGATCGCCGCCGGGTTGGCGTTCGGGGTGGTGCACAATTACCTGAACAAAGTCGTCGCCCGAAAAAAAATCGGCGATCGCATATTATTCCAGGGCGGAGTCGCCTGGAACAAAGCAGTCGTCGCGGCATTCGAAACCGTGACAGGCAAAGAGATAATCGTACCTCCTCACCACGATATTACCGGCGCGATCGGGGCGGCGATGCTGGCCAAAAACGCAGACATAAAACAAACCTCTTTTAAGGGGTTCGAAATCGCCCGCAGGAAGATCGCCCAGGAGACTTTCCTCTGCGAGGATTGCGCTAATATGTGCAACATCACAAGGATCAATGATAGCGGCAGAGAGCTATACTACGGTTCCCGATGCGAGAAATACGATTCGGAAAGAGGCGCTACCGATATTCACCCCAACCCGGTCGCTATACGAAACAAACGATCTCTTGCCGCTCTTCCGAAAGTATCCAAAAAGCGCGATATAAAAGTCGGCTATCCCCGAATGCTGGCCAACTGGGAATATCTTTATATGTGGAGGTATTTTTTCTCGCAATTGGGATGCAAGGTTGTCATCTCGCGCAATAGCACAGGAGAGGTGATCAAAGAGGGAATCGAATCGGTAGGCGCGGAGACCTGTTTCCCTGTAAAGGTCGGCCACGGACATCTGCTCGATCTCTCGCGGCGTGATTTGGATTTTATTTTTCTGCCCTCTATCGTAACCGGCGCGGACAAATCGACCGAACGATCCAAAAACTATTACTGCCCTTACATACAGGCTTTCCCTTATATCGCTATCAGCGCGTTGGAAGAACGGTTAGCCGACACGAAACTGGTTTCTCCCATCATACGTTTTGACGAGGGGTTATCGGCGGTCGCGGATTCTTTGCATGGAACTTTAAAAGAATATGGATTCAAACGTCGAGAGATTAAAACAGCGCTCGAAACAGCCCTGAACGCGTTTGATGAACACAAGAAAGATCTGATCGAAAAAGGCCGCGAATTCCTGGAGGCGGTCACCCCTGAAAAGCCGGGAATACTCTTAATCGGAAGACATTATAACACATTCGATCCGGGGATCTCCATGGACCTGGCTCAGAAGCTGACCGACCTGGGAGTAGTCGTGATACCTTTCGACATGGTCGATCTTCCCGATGAGGATTTTGAGTTTCTCTACTGGCAGAGCGGACGTCGGATCCTTCGTGCCGCCCGTCTGGCCAAAGAAACTCCCGGCCTCTTCCCTATCTATGTCAGTAATTTCAGCTGCGGTCCCGATTCGTTCATCATTCATCATTTCAAAAAGATCATCGGCCAGAAACCTCATATGATCCTGGAACTCGATGAGCACTCTGCCGACGCCGGGATTATCACCAGGTGCGAGGCGTTCCTGGATAGCCTGCCGAGAAAAACGAAACAATACCGGGAGCCTGTTTTAAAATTAAAATCGAATGGATTCAAGAGAAAGCTCCTTATCCCCCGGATGGCCGATCATGCCGAGACACTCGCGGCGGCATTCAGGGCCTGCGGTCTCGAAGCGGAGGTCCTGCCGGAAACAGACAGCAGGTCGGTTGAATTAGGACGAAAGCTGACCGGCGGCCGTGAATGTTACCCGGCGGCGTTAACATCGGGTGATCTCGCCCGGGAGCTTGAGAAACCTCATGTCGATCCGAACAGGGTCGCTTTCTTCATGCCGACGTCAGGCGGGCCTTGCCGGTTCGGGCAATATCATCATCTTCACAAACAACTTCTGGAGAATCTCGGTTACGGCGACGTTCCTGTTTATTCTCCTAATTCCGAAGATTCCTACAGTGAATTCCCTCAAACAAACGGCAACTTCCGCAGACTCGCCTGGAGAGGTTTATTATCTGTCGACTATCTTCAGAAATTTTTATTGAAGTCGCGGCCGTATGAGAGAAATAAAGGCGACGCCGACAGGGTCTATCGCCGTTATCTCGACGAGGCGGTTCTGGATATAGAAAAAAAGGAAGGCGAAACTCTTTCGGAGATCATTCGCGACGCTTTCTTCAGTTTCGATGAAATAACCGAGCACAAACGTGAAAGAAAACCGATTGTCGGGGTTGTCGGCGAGATTTATATCAGGAATAACAGGTTTTCGAATAATCATCTGGTGGAGAAGCTCGAATCCCTCGGCGTGGAGGTCGATTTGGCGAATTTCAGCGAATGGATCCATTTCACGACCGAAGCCTACAAAGAGGATTCTTTCAGAAAAAAATCTTTCAGGGATATGTTCGACGCCTACGTGAAGGGGTATTTCCAGAAGAAAGACGAAAAACAAATACTCAGGCATATTCATCGCAGTATGAACGGCGAGACTGAGACCCCTATCGGACAGCAACTCGATTACGCCATGCAATATCTGCCCATAAGCGTGGGCGGCGAAGCCAAGCCGGCCATCGGGAAAGCTATCGATATGATGAAACAGGGCTGTTCCGGCATAGTTAATACCATGCCGTTCACTTGCATGCCCGGCAATATCATGACCGCCTTATCGGCGCGGATATCGAACAACAACGATAATTTCCCATGGTTGAATATCGCTTATGACGGTACCTCCGGGGCGAACGATCTCATCAAGCTCGGGGCATTTGTGGAAAGCGTCAGGTTTAGGGCGAGCGCCGGGAAAAACTGATTTTCCCAAGTTTCTAGATTTTTATTTACGGTTTGCATCCTGATCTTTTAGAATACGGGTATTCATTATCATAAGCGCGTTTTAAATCGCGGTTGGAATATCGCGACCGAAGCAAAAGTCATTTTATGGTTGCTTAAATCGCGGCCGTCTCTCAAGATGATAACCTATGAAAAGATTCTCGAAAAAAACGGTTGAATTTCGGAATATTGGCAACTTCTCTTCGTATATCAAGGGGAGACTATAGGTGTCGTCGGCTGGCGGAATGTCCGATGGCGAACTGGTCGGGAGAGTTTCGGGAGGCGATGAAACCGCCTTCCGCGAAATATTAAGGAGGTACCGGGAAAAGGTCTTAGCGATATGTCTGCGGATGCTAAGGAATCGAATCGAGGCGGAGGAGGCGTCGCAGGATAGTTTTGTTAAAGCGTATTACCATCTGGGGAGTTTCGATAAAAGCCGTAATTTTTCCGCGTGGCTTGCCGGTATCGCCCTTAACGAATGCCGCGACCGGCTTCGCCAGCGCTCGAGATTCCGGAGAATATTCCGGGAGGTTCCCGATAATTACGTGGAAAGCCGCTCGGTCTCCCACGAAGAGGATTTTGAGATTAAAGCCAGAATCCGGGCGGTCGAAAACGGTATCGAAAAGCTTCCGGCGAAACTTCGGGAGGTGCTTGTCTTGCGAGCCTACGCCGATTATTCTTACGAGGAGATCGCCGGAATTTTAAACATCGAGCCAGGCACCGTCATGTCCCGCCTCCACCGGTCGAGGGCGAAATTGACGGAAATACTAAAACGGGGTAAAGAGTTGTGAGCGAATGCGCGAGAATCGAAAAATTATTTTGGGAATACCCGGCAAACTCGGCGTCAGAACGCCAGGAGATATCATCGCACCTCGAGAAATGCCCGCGATGCAAAGAAGCGCTCGAGGATATCAAAGCAGTAAAGGAATCCCGCGGCGAGGATCGTCGGATTATTTCTAATATCGACTCGGCCGCTTTTGATAGCGCGGTACTGGTCAGGATCCGCGGCCAGAGATCCTCGCGAAATTCGAAATCCGAGGATCGATTTATTTACAGAACAATCGCCTCGACAGGCCTTGCCGCGGCTATCGTTGTATTCATGATAATCTCCATATCCGATCTCGGCACGTTGCCGGCATTCAAGCCTATAGAGCGAGGTCCCGTTGAGGAAACGGGCGCCGGCTACGATATTCTGGAAATAAGGCTTAAGCCCGATCGCGGGTTCGAGGCTCCACGGGCGTCCAGCAATATCGAACTTGCGAAAAAGTCATCCGCGAAAGAGTCTTTTTCCATTCTGGAGAAACCGGTAACCAGCCCCTCCCCCGATTCGGTGAATATCGAGGCCGTTTATTTATCCGACGAAACTGTTCCTTTGGTATCTCAGCAAATGAGAGCCTCTATAGCCGAGGTTATGGTCGACACCGGGATGATCCAGGCGGTAAAGATCCCGAAAGCGATTCTGGTCACTGTAGAAAAAATGCCCCGCGCGATAAATATAGTCCCGCCGGAATACCCGGTTTGGGGAAGGAAAAGAGGGTTATCATCTGTGGTCTGGGTCAAGGCCAGAATTGATCGAACCGGTGTGGTGACCGACGCTCAAATCATTTCCGCCAGCGTCTCCGGGGCCGGTTTTGAGGACGCGGCCCTCGCCGCGGCATTGAAAAGCAGTTACCTTCCAGCCGAATCGAACGGTATCAGGATACCTGTCTGGATAATGTATCCGGTTAAATTCATTTACAGGAAATAAAAAAAGACCCCCGGCGAAGGGGGCCTTGAAGCGGATCAGCCTCGAATATCTTCTGGAGGGGGGAAAGAAGACATCCAAAGTCCAACACCGCATACATCTTAAATCAATCGACCGTCCTTACAACATCGTTATCGCCGTCGTACTCGGTGTTTACCTGGAATTTCTGCTCGACAGGATCGCCCTGCGAATCCTCGGAAACGGTCGGCATTTTCGCTCCACAACCTGCTATAACGGTAACCATTAGGACCGCTATCGCCGCGGAAGCCGCAATCCACTTCTTCATGATGATGCCCTCCTTTTAAAATGTCAAGTATTATTTATGTTTCTTCGACGCATTTCTATCCAGTGTGTTAATCTGATCGAGCAACCAACTCGGCCTGAAAGCTTTTTTCAGCCTTTCAATCCTCTCTTTGGTTACCGTCGAATTCTTCTTCGGCCCCTTTCCCTCAATATCAGAAACGGGCTTATTGTCATTTTTTTTCGCTAATGCTTGATCCGGCACTTTAATCGCCTCCCCTTAAGTCCCTGTTTTATTTAAGTTTCAACATCTTAATTGTCTCAGATTGGCCATCGCTGGTCATCCTGCAAAAATAGACCCCTGAGCTTGTTTCCGCTCCCCGCCAATCTCTGCCGTCCCAGGCTATATTATAATTGCCGGGTCCCATGACCTCGTCTTTCAACAATCTTATTTTCTGTCCTTTGAGGTTATAAACCTCTACGTTAACCGGGGTTTCAACCGCGACCTCCAGGCTTATTATAGTCATTGGGTTAAAGGGATTCGGTACGTTTCCATGTAAGCGTACATGCCCCGGAAGAAGAGCTTCTTCGGCCAGAATATCCTGCGGTGAACCAACAGTGATATCCGCTGTCATTGTCACTCCTGAGTTGCTTATGCTAACCACGGAAACTTGTGTTCCGGTTCCCGAGTAGGCATTCGAGTTCGGAGAAGAGGCGGCGGAAAATGTTCTGTTGACGGTACTGCCGGGATATGGATCCCCGGTGTCGCCGTTATTGGTATTCTGCTCCAATTCCCAGAGATTATCAGCCTGGACCAGCGCGACCTTGAAATAACCGTCCAGACCCGATCCCGGCCACCATTCGTTGGTATTTCCACCCATACTTTCGTTTATATGCCAGATCAGCATTCCGGAGGACGGAAGATATTGATCGTACCCGGCTTGCTGCCTGTTCTCCACCAGGAAATACTCGCTTCCCGGAGATCCGTTAGTCCAGAGTTTGTAAATAGAAGCAACAGTCTCGACCTGTTGGAAACTTACCCCGGTTTGATCTACCGACGGTACCGTGGGAGTGACAAAATCGAGGAAAATCTTCGACCAGGCGTCAAGATGAGCCGGGGACGCGCCTAAAGAACCGTTCCAGCTTCCACCGGCCATCAGGCTCCAACGGCCTATCCCCTGGGACGAATTATCGGTATCGTACAAATCGGGCAATCCGAGAACATGCCCAAGCTCATGCGAGTAAACGCCAAGGGTAATATCGCCCGGTGTTATCCAGTATTCGGGATTAATCGAATATGTGGAGATAAGGACGCCGTCCTTCAGGCGCGGCGATATCGACCATTTATGCGACCAGATATCGTTATTATTGCCGGTAAGTTCCGCTCCCGGACCGGCATGGGCGATGATCAACCCGTCAACATAACCATCGGAGTCATTATCGAATTGAGAGAAATCTATGAAGGCGTCGGCCAGATCGACCAGATCTTCGACCAATTTCTGGGAGTTCTGGGGATATAACCCCATTCCGTTTTCCGCGTTTACATAGAAGGCGTAAGTTTCAGGCGCGCGGTACCATCCCAGCGCCGACGGATAGACCGGGGAAACGATGGACAGGTTGTTGTACGAGTTTTCCCTGTAATAGTTGTTTACGCTGCCGTTAACGTCTAAATATACAAGGGTATCGAAATCGGCGGAGTTTACGGAGGCAACCTTATCGGAGAAATCCACCAGTATGGTCAAAATCTGGTAATTTCCTGAAACCCCCGGCTTACCGTAAATTCCGGCCTTTTGCAAAGCTGGCTCTCCACCGGCATTGACTCCGGCTGTCTTCAACGCGTTTATGTTTTGAAGATAATACGGAGCCTCTACCTTACCGGCCTCTATTTTCCCGGCGAGATCGGGATGCGGCGGCATCGAGCTGGCCGTGACGACCATGATCAGTGCCATAGGCCCTATCGAAATCGCCGAGCCGAGCCAATTTCGTTTGCCCTTTGATAATTTATTCAGCATTTATCCGCCCTCTTCTTAAAAGTATAATCCCATGCCAAGCGCTAATTGCGTGCCCTTGCTGCTCGAGGGCATCGGCGAGCCGGAGTTGGCCATTCCCAGATCGAAATTGAACGGGCCGAAATGAAGGCCGAATCCGAACGAATAAATCGAACCCTGGTTACCGCCGAAAGCCATCCCCACGCGCAGAGGGAAATATTTATGCGGTCTGTATTCCAAACCGGCCGCCACTCGAGGATTGACTCCCTGCCCCGGCCTGGTGGCCAGAGCCTGCGACCAGTCGAATGACCATGTTAATTTATTATAATGTTTCGCCAGACCCAGTTTGATCATGGGCGGCAGATCCGAGGAAAAGTTATCGGCGGCGTACGTGGTGTCGCTCGATGTCTTCAGCGAATCGCTTAGAGTACTATCGGAGGCGGCCTCGATGGTTAAGGGCTGCATATCGAACGAGAAGTAGGAAATCTCCGGATCTTTATTCCAGACCAATTTGCTGTAAGTGTTTTGCCAGACGGCGGAAAAATACCAGCTTTCCTCGAAACGTACGGAAAGCCCCATATCGAACGCGAATCCAGAGCCCCCCAAAGCGGTTCGCATAGTCATAGATCCGCTGCCGACAAACCCGGTATCGGTAGTAGCGATCCCGCCCTCGGAATCGAGTATTTTCTGGTAGGCAAGGCCTCTTAAATAATGCAAACTACCGCCAACCGCCATTTCGCCGGTTTCCCAGGCTATCAACGGACGGCCATACGAAAACGCGGCGTCGCCGATACCGTAACCCTCGCTATAAGTTCCGGCAATGGAAACATCGCGCATGACAGCGTTGCCGTACAAGAACAGTTCGAACGGATCGCGGTCGAAATTTATTTTGGAGGCGGCGTAAGCTTTATAGGTGACCGCGAAATTTCCCACTGAGAAATTCAACGCTGAGGCCTCGGCTAATACGTCGAGAGCCAGCCCCTCGTCGGGAATAGAGTTTAAGATATCCTGCTTATCGCCATCGGTCAGGAATTTCCCGGTATACTTATTATAGTCGGATAAGGAAAAGCTGTTGTTTCTCAACCCCACTCCGACATTAAACAGGTTTATCGTAAAGCCTTTGCCGTCGGAGAGGCCGAGATTCGCCGGGTTCCAGTAGGGAGCCTCTAAGTCCCTGGCCAGCGCCGTGTACGCTCCGCCCATGCCTATCGCTTTCGGATTAGATTCGCCCCATCCGAAGGCAACGCCGGTCATCAGAATCGAGAGCGCCAGGCCGGCTATTATCTGTGATTGAATCCTTTTCATCATCCCCTCCTATTGGTTATCCCAGAGATTATCGCCGACCTGAAGCTGTATCCGGGCGTTGGTCTTAATATTAATGTAATCATCGCCCAAAACCTGTACCCCAATGGAGTCGGTCGGCAACAGGTTGATCATCTGCCCGAAATAGAGCGTATCGTTATCGAAAATACCAAGCTGAGCGCTATCGAGAGAGTCGGCGATAGTCGATATCACCGATTCTATTACATGGCCGTTATTATCGGTGATTCCGGGCTCGAGAGTGTATGGTCCCAGCACGAGAGTACCCGGGTCGATGAATAACGTTGAATCCGCCACGGTGCCTATATATAGCGTCAGAGATAAGCCCAGAGGCAGGTGGCTGTCAAATTCCACGTCGATGGCGCCGTATTTAAAAGTATCATTGAAATTATTGGGTCTCGAATCCGGATCGATTGTCATATCGCTGATATCCAGGTCTATGGAAATGGTATCGGTAAGCGCCAGCGCGAACGGAGAATAAATCTCAAAATCGCCATAAAAATTATCGTTGGCGGTGATGGTGGCGATATCGTAATCGGGATTCATTACCGCTTCGCCGGATATTGTTATTTGGGACGGCGGTGGATTTAGAAAATCATAAAGATCCTCTGAACCGACGGTTAAAGTGGTCAGTTGGGGTGGCGACGACGGCGAACTCTTGCCCGCGATCCGATCACCGATATTGATTGAGTTTCCACCGCCCGAGATTACCAGGTTAACATCGGCAGGAACCATGCTGTTATTGTAAAGGTTCAGATTCAACTGTGCCCGGGTCAGCCTGGCTTGATCGAGGCCCTCCGGGATATCGACATCCTGCTGAACCGAATCGATCGTTACCAAAGTAGGCTTGATCCGCCCGGTTATGGATTCGAAAACAATATTCGATATACTCGCGTAAACTGCGACACTATCGTCCGCGCTAATTACATATTGAGCGGGCGCCGACGGCGGCGCGCTGGCGTCGAACTCGATATTAACATATTGAGCCCCGCCGCTATCCAGGGGCGCGAATGTGTACCCGGCCAGATCGACATTTACCTGGGTAGTTAATCCCGGGTTGACCTGCCTGTTAATTTGCAGTTCCATTCCGCCGTTTCTGAAATTCAGCGATGACAGGAATACGTCAAACGGGATTTGCGTGAAATTCGAAATATCGAACTGAAGGGAGCCTGAGGAGATAGTTGACGATACTACCTGTGTCGAATCGGTGAAGGCCGATGTAATATCCTGCGTTATATTGATGGCCGGGGTCTCGGCCTGCGCCGCGATGACCGTAATATTACCCGGGAACGACATGGTGGCGTCGAGATTCTGAGGTCCCGCGAATATCAGAACTCCTCCTGACGTATAACCGTCGAATGTCATGGAAAGCGTATTAGAGATCCTTTGCCCGGCCAGATCTATCGACTGGGCTTCGGTTTCCGGATAGGAAAGCCCGTTAAGATAGGTGGCCACCCCCACAACATGCATATCGCTTAGATCGACTACGGTTACGATAAAAGTATCGAGATCAACCTCGAGGCCGTTATAGAATTGGAGGATAAGAGATCCGGACTGAACGTCCAGCCAGCTGAATTTATCCAGCGCCGGCAGGGCCTGATTGAAGGTGAAAGATACCGGCGGCACCACGCCGAGGTTAACCGGCACTACATCGCCGATATTAGTGGAAGCGTATTGATCTGTGGGCGGCGGTATATCGATCGCCCCCAATGAGTCCCTGTAATCGGTCGTAATACCGTCGAAAGTAAGATTATTGCCGACGGCGAATGTATCGATATCCTGGCTGATGGTAAACGCGGGATTTCCGAGGCTGTCGGTCACGAATAGAGAATCATCGAGCTTTTCCAAAAGCTCAGCGATACCATACGTCTTATTCGAAATCGGAACGTCCCATGTTGTTATCCAGGATGGCGATTCCGGCTTATTCACCGAACATCCGTAAAAGGCGAATAAGACCAAAAGCGGTATTATCGCGACATATACCGCGAATTTACTTTTGGTTATCGGTTCTGGAAGCATAACCCCCCCTGTATTAATGAATTTTCGTTTTTTTAGTTTTCGGGGAGTATTTCCGCAACGCTTATGCCAACAGGTCAGGATACCGTATTAAATTGAAACGCGCCCGCATTTGCTTGCGCGATGGGAGCTTAGGGGGCGACAGGATCGTGCCGGACGATGGAGGAAAATACGATAACGTCGTTTTATATAGGATTTACCCCATACTATTGGTCGTCATCTGGATAATTCCTTTAGGATTGACAAAAAACGCGATCCGGTCTTATATTTTTAACCCATGAGGAAAACCGAACGGCTTCTTTATATCCTATCGCTTCTTCGCACCCATCGCAGAATGAGAGCGTCCGACCTGGCCAGAAAATGCGAGGTCACCGAACGCACTATTTATAGGGATATCATCTCGATCTCGGCGGCGAATATCCCCATTTATTTCGATGGCGGCTACAAGCTTATACATAACGATTTTCTGCCGCCGTCAAACCTCTCTTCCGACGAAACCGGGTTTCTATTGAGCATGCTGGGCTCCCCTATGTTCGCCAAGGGAAAACCGTTTCGGGATACCGCCCGGCGTATCGCTGAAAAACTAGAGGTCGCCGGCGTGGGGAAAGCAGATTCGAGTATAGATATAGGTGTCGTCTCTACCGAGAGGGTCGATAATCATAAACATACGTCGTCGATAGAAAAAGCGGTCAGGGAGAAAAGGAATATCGTCATAAGTTACGAATCGTTAAAAGCGGAGAAAACCGAGCGTAAGATATCTCCTTACGCCATGGCTTTCAGGAAACATGCCTGGTATCTTGTGGGATACTGCCATTTACGCGACGATATCCGGACCTTTCGGCTGGGAAGAATCCACAATGTCAGCTTATCGCGTGAAAAGTTCGAGATTCCCGATGATTTCTCCGTGGAGAAATATTTCAGCGCCAGCTGGGGCGTTTACAGGGGCAAACTCACGAAATTCAAGGTGAAATTCACAGGCGAGGCGGCGATAATCGTTAAAACATCCCGTCATCAACAATATGAAGAGATAGAGGAATTCGACGACGGCAGTGTGACCTACAAAGCGGTGGTCGCGGGACGAGTCGAGTTTATCCGTTGGGTATTAGGATTCGGCGCCCACGCCGAAATCATCGAGCCGGTCTCGGCGCGCAAGGAAGTGCGGGAAATTCTCGAGACGACGCTCGGGAAATATGACTCATAAGACCGCGGGGGCCAGGTCATCTGACCCCCGCAACCTGATTTATATGATTTAATCGTTGGGCAGCAGATCTCCCGGCCTGCCACCCAATTTGTGTTTTCGCTAACCATGGACGATTTCCGTCCAACCGGATAATTACTTCAACAATGTCATTTTTCTCGATTCCACGTAATCGCCGGCCTTTAGTTGATAAAAATACGCGCCCGACGCCTTGTTATTAGCGTTCCAGTACACCTGATGGAAACCGGCCTGTTGGCGTTCGGCAATCAACGTTTCGATTCTACGGCCTAACAAGTCGTAAATCTCGATCGTGACATCGGCTTCTTCGGGAAGGTTGTACTCTATTGTAGTTTGAGCGTTGAAGGGATTCGGATAGTTCTGTGAAATCGCGATTTCAATCGGCAGGGCTTCAAGTGATGGAATTTCCTGCTTGGACGCGGCCAAATACCACGGCTTCCATCCCATATCGTTGCGCGAACCATCTGAATCGTTGAAAAACGGGTCGGGATCGCCGGAGTCAACGCAGGGTGAGAAGGGACGAATATCGTATTCTTCCGGAGTGCCCGGAGGCATGCCCCAAAAGAGCGGATTCGAAAATATATTTCCCGGACCCTGGGTGACATAGGGACCGCCGAAAGCTCCTCCGGCGCAATTGTAAATATCGTTGTAAGAGGCTACCGCATAGCCCGCCCCGGGCCCCGCGCCAACGATCCCGTTGGCCACCATATTTACAATGATATTATTGCGGCAATCGAGCGTACCGGAAAGCTGATTGGAAATTCCGCTCCACCTCGAACCGGCGCCGTCAATTGTATTGTTGTAAATGGCCGCTGTAGTATTCAGGCATCGGATTTCGGTATAGCCGTAGTTGTCGTAAATCAGGTTGTAGCAGATGGTGTCGTTCGTACTGTACTCGGTATGAATGGCGGCGCCGTAGGTCTGGGCGCTATTGTCCCGGATGATATTATCCCGGATCACCGAAGAGGTTGTATAGTTCAAATCGATCCCGCCGCCGTTATTTATGTAATTACTGCTGTTGTTTTCAATGATGTTATTGGAGATCTCCGGCGACGAACCGTAGCAATAGACTCCCGTGATGTTGCTCCCGGTAATCGTAAAACCGCTAAGTACGGTACCTTTCGGCTCGCTCGAGCTGATTTTGACAGTCGCGATATTCGCGTCGCTCGCGCTGATAGTCGTGACTTCAGGACCGTCATTGCCGTAAATGGCGATACGTTTTCCGAGGAAGTCGATATTTTCGTTGTAAATACCAGGGAAAACGACGATTGTCCAGTCGTTGAGGGCGGCATTAATCGCTCCCTGAATCGTCGGGTAATCGCCGGGGACATATAGTACCGGGATATCGTAGAACGCGTCTCTCCATCCCATATCGTTGCGAGAACCGTCGCGATCATTGAAAAACGGATCGGGATCGCCGGCGTCGACACATTGCGAGAACGGAGTAATATCGTATTCCTCGGGAGTGCCCGGAGGCATGCCCCAGAAACCAGGAGCTACAAATATATTGCCCGGCCCCTGGGTGACATAAGGACCGCCGAAGGCCCCACCGGCGCAATTGTAAATATCGTTGTAAGAGGCTACTGCATAGCCTGTTCCGGGCCCCGCGCCGACGATCCCGTTGGCCACCATATTTACAATGATATTATTGCGGCAATCAAGCGTACCGGAAAGCTGGTTGGAAATTCCGCTCCACCTCGAGCCATCGCCGTCAATTGTATTGTTGTAAATGGCCGCCGTGGTATTCAGGCATCGGATCTCGGTAAAACCGTAGTTGTCGTACATTAGATTATAGCAGATTGTGTCGTTTGTGCTGTACTCGGTATGAATTGCCGCGCCATAAGTATTGGCGATATTATTCCGAATTATATTCTTCTTAATAAACGAAGAAGTTGAATAATTCAGATCGATCCCGCCGCCGATATTCATGGAGCTACTACTGTTGTACTCGATAATATTATTCAATATCCTGGGGGAAGAGTAGTTTACGAGTACTCCCGTATAGTCGCTTCCTGTAACAGTGAAACCATTTAATTCCGCGCCTGGCAGGCACGACTGAAAAACAACCGCAGGGACGCCCGAAGTTTGAGCGTCAATTGTCGTAACCTCGGCGCCTCCCGAGCTTATAACGACCACCCTGATTCTATAAAACGCTATCTCCTCGGGATAATAGCCAGGCGCGACCATGACTGTATCCCAGTCCGACGAGGCTAAAATACCCCATTGAATTTCGGCATATTGAGATGGAACGTGCCTCGTAGTCCCATATGCTGTTCCACAAAACAGCATCACTAATACCAGAGATATAATCGGAAGTATCTTCATATTTGTGACTTTCATTTACCCCAACTCCTGTTTTTTGGTTAAATTCCTTTTTAACAACTTAATTATCTTTTTCGATTTTATACCATCTTCACCCCCTTTAAATCAGACGTTACGTGAATTCCTTCTTCGCCCGCACCCACACATACACTCCAAACATCGCTATTGCCATTCGTATTAACGCGATTACGACGCTCTTTTATAAAGACCTCCCGGTGATTACGATCCGTCATTCACGCATTTTATTATAACAGTATTTCCGGCGTCTTTTTTGCCGCTTCCACTTAGTTATAGTTTTCGCGACAGCGACTCCGATTTTAGTGTAACGTCCTTTTGCATTACAGTCAAGCAATATTCTTGTTTTTTATATGTTGTCTTGATTCATCGTTACTTCATATCTACTCCGATTCATCTCGTAATGTTATATATAATCTATTGTCAAGCATTTTATCGCGACACTGACTATACACTATTAGCACATCATAGATACTTTGCTCCAATAACATATATTAATATTATCATGTTATGTAATATTCACTTAATAAAGTCAGTTATGGTCTATTATAATTCCTGTCCAGCCGATTTGTTTGACACTATGCGGTTTTATGGTCTTTATATTAAGATAATATATGGGCGAGATATATTACAATTCAGGCGATATTATTGAATTGACAGTTAGTTAATGTATTAATATATGATATTACCTGTCAAGCGAATCAGGGTTAATCAAGTCACGCAATGCCCATCAGAATTCGTCCGCCTGGGCGGACTTCCACCTTGATAGCTTCTGTCAACTCTACTCCGGTTTCCAAGCTCTCGCTTAGTAACCAGTAAAGGCGGTAGACTGACAAGGCTTAGTTACCAGAGATGTGTAAAATGGGCAAGCTTCCCCCCTATAAAAAAAACGGCCGGGCGCTGTCGCCGGCCGGGCGATAAATTATACGCAATCGATTCTACCCGCTCACAAACAGCCGGGCGATGTCGTTGTAGGTGACAAAGACCATCAATAATAGCAGAATCCCCATACCGATCTGCTGCCAGAAAAGGCGTTTTTTAAACGATATCGGTTTGCGACGAATCGCCTCGATGCTTAAAAACACCAGATGGCCGCCGTCGAGAACGGGAATAGGCAGTATATTGAGTATTCCCAGATTAATCGAGAGAAAAGCCGCCAGGTTGACCAAATACGGCAGGCCGCGATTGAACGCTTTGCCCGCGGCGTCGGCGATCATGATCGGGCCGCCGATATTTTTTACCGATTCCTGACGAGTTATTAACCTGTAAAGAAATTCAATCGTAACCACCGAGACGAAAACGGTAGCGGCGCCGGCATCGCGAACAGCGGTGAAAAACCCGGTCGGATAGAAATCGTAAAGAGGTTCCACTCCAATAAGCCCCTTGGATTGCTCCGCACCAAGCGAATCAATATAAGTATGTATCGACGTTTTAATTGTCGCCAGCTTATCCACTCCATCGTGACGGAATTTCACCACGAGATCCTGCTCGGGCTTGCTCCAGATATATGTTGCCATCTCGTCGAAATCGCGGAAAAATTGACCATCGATGGCGATAATCTCATCTCCCTCGACCACGCCGGCCTTATAAGCGGGACCATCGGGACGGACCCCGCCGACCTCGGTGGTATCGGGTCTCATCACCGGATTCCCCCAGGCCCAGATCATTATGACAAACATGAAAAAGGCGGCTACGAAATTCATCATCGGTCCGGCGGCGATGACTATAGCTTTTTTCCAGGTGGGAGCCGACATGAAATCGCCCGGCTCACCCGACGGTTCGGTATCGTCGTTGGCGAAATCGGGGATATCCCCCTGCATTTTCACATAACCGCCAAGCGGAATTATGCCTATGCAGTACTCGGTCTCCCCTATCTTTTTGGAGATTATATTGGGCGGAAAACCGAGCGAGAATTTCTCGACCTTTATCCCCGATCGCTTGGCGGCGATAAAATGCCCTAATTCGTGAACAAATACTAACAGCCCCAGGACTCCGATAAACGGTATTATCCAGTCAAACATATCTTAAGCCTCGCATATAATATATAACCTCGTCATGGTCATAAAGTTTCGGATAATATTCAAAAGATCAACCCCTTATCGTTTCGATATATTTTAAAGCTTCTTTCCTACCATTATTATCGGCCAGGATTAACGAATCGATATTATCCGGTTTCGATATTTCGGTATTATTCAACGCGTGCTCCACGATTTCGGAAATATCCGTAAACCCGATTTTCCCGTTCAAAAACGATTCCACGGCGATTTCGTTGGCGGCGTTATAGATTGCCGGGGCGGTTTTCCCCTTATTAAGAGCCTCCCGAGCCAGACGCAGGCTGGGGAATCTATCTTCATCCGGCGGTTCGAAATCCAGGGCGAATTTCTTATCAAACCCAAGATCCGCCTCGCCCATCTCCCGTCGTTCGGGATAGAAAAGGGCGTATTGAATGGGCAATCTCATATCCGGGCGGGACATCTGGGCGATAATCGAACCGTCGATAAACTCGACCATGGAATGAACTACCGATTGAGGGTGGATGACAACGTCCACCCGCTCCGATTTCAGGCCGAACAGGTAGACAGCCTCGATAATCTCCAAACCCTTGTTCATAAGGGTGGCCGAATCGATTGTGATCTTCTTCCCCATATTCCAGGTCGGATGAGCCAGCGCCTGATCAACTGTAATCCCTGAGAATTTTTCTTTCGGCAACGATCTGAATGGTCCTCCCGATGACGTGAGAATCAGCCGTCGGATCTCTGAGGCTCTCCCCGCTTTCAAACATTGAAATATGGCCGAATGCTCGGAATCGATCGGGATAATCTCAGCGTTATTGGCAGCGGCGGCGGCGTTGACCAGATCTCCCCCGGCAACCATCGATTCCTTATTGGCCAGAGCGATCCTCTTGCCCGCCTTCGCCGCGGCTAAGGTAGAGCGTAAGCCAGCGAAACCGGAGACCGCGTTGACAGTAATATCGACATCGGGGTGAGCCGCGATCCGCTCGAGACCTTCTTCCCCTACGACTAACTCGGTATCGTTCGCCTCTGGTTTAAAACAGGCTGCCGCTTCCCGATCGGCTATACAAACGATTTTCGGCTTATATCGTTCTACCTGATCGGCGAGAGCCGCTGTATCGGTGTTAACCGAGAGGGCGAAAATGTTAAGCTCCTCCGGGAATCTCTCGGCAACCCAGAGGGCGTTTTTGCCGATAGATCCGGAGGAGCCTAATATGGCGAGATTCTTCATCCGGAGATTTATTCTTCTTTGGGAAGCTCCTCGACCCGCAATAGCTTGGTCATGATCACTTTTTCTACCGGAGTTTCTTTTCTGGGACCTGCCGTTTCTACAAGACCGATCTTATTAACCACGTCCATACCGTGGATGACTCTGGCAAACGCTGAAAAATCATCCTCGTCAAGGTGAGTGTTGTTTTTCAGGTTGATATAAAATTGGCAATTCGACGCACTGGCCCCAGCACGAGCCATGGCTACCGTCCCGATAATTTGGGGATAGGGGGATTTTTCGTCGGCAAGCCTCTCGGGGCCCATACTGCCGTTTCCCTTACCGGTAGGATCGCCGCCCTGGATTACGAATCCTTTAACGACTCTATGAAAGATGAGACTGTCGTATTTGCCTTCATCCACTTTCGAAAGGAAATTTGCGGCGTGCACCGGGGTTTCGTTTAAGAAAACCTCGAAGTAGATATCACCGTGATTGGTTTCCATTTTGACAATGGGGTTCTTTTCGGTTTTCTCCACGGCCTCTTCCGTTCCTTCCTCGGCGAAACCGATACCGGTTAGAAGAATAACCGGCAGGGTAATCGCGATCAGTTTTCTAATCAATTCGTCCTCCTTATCGATTTAATCTAATTATCTGGTCAATTACGGCCTTCATCCGTAATACAATATTACCGGCTTAGAGGCCGAAAAGTTCGATCCCTTCTAAAACGACCATTTCATTTAAGAAATTTAGGGACCGATGTCCAGCTAATTATCGATAAAAAAAAAGGCGGGCTATTAAAACCCGCCTTTGAAACCCATCATCACTTCAGCATATTAAATCGGAACCCATTCACCACACAATCAATATTTCGCTACTATACCAAGCCCTGGTCGATCATGGCGTCGGCGACCTTGATAAACCCGGCTATGTTCGCTCCGTTGACATAGTTACCCGGAGCGCCATACTCCTCGGCAGTCTCCACGCAGGCCTTATGGATACTTCGCATAATGCCGTGGAGCCTCTGATCGACTTCATCTCGAGTCCAGCTCAAGCGCAGGCTGTTTTGGGACATTTCCAATCCCGACGTGGATACGCCGCCGGCGTTGGCGGCCTTACCGAGACCGTAGAGGATTTTCGCCTCGAGGAATACATTAACCGCATCGGCTGTCGAGGGCATATTCGCGCCTTCGGAAATGACGTAGCAGCCGTTTTTAACAAGAGTTTTCGCGTCGTTCTCGTCAAGCTCGTTTTGAGTGGCGCATGGCATGGCCACCTTAACAGGAACGTTCCAGACCCCTCTACCCTCGTGATATTCGCATTTGAATTTCTCGGCGTATTTACGGATACGGCCGCGGCGGACGTTTTTAAGATCCATGACGAATTCCCATTTATCGTCTTTGATACCGTCCTTATCGTAAATATAGCCGGCCGAATCGGAAAGGGTGACCACTTTGCCGCCGAGCTGATTGACTTTCTCGCAGGCAAACTGCGCGACATTGCCAGATCCGGATATCGATACGGTTTTACCTTCCAAAGATTCGCCGCGGGTTTTAAGCATTTCCTCGGCGAAATAGACTGTACCGTAGCCGGTGGCCTCGGGACGGATGAGGCTTCCGCCCCAGTTGAGCCCCTTGCCGGTTAAAACGCCCACGAATTCGTTGCGAAGTTTCTTGTATTGGCCGAAGAGAAACCCGATCTCGCGGCCGCCCACTCCGATATCACCGGCGGGAACATCGGTATTGGCGCCGATATGGCGGAAAAGTTCGCTCATGAAGCTCTGACAGAATCTCATCACTTCATTATCCGATTTTCCCTTGGGATCGAAATCGCTTCCGCCTTTGCCTCCGCCCATAGGCAGGGTGGTAAGGCTGTTCTTGAATACCTGCTCGAAACCGAGGAATTTTAAAATACCGAGATTCACTGTGGGGTGGAAACGCAACCCGCCTTTATAAGGGCCGATAGCGCTGTTGAACTCGACTCTGAATCCGCGGTTGACCTGAACATCGCCATTATCGTCCATCCAGGGTACACGAAATAAAATTACTCTTTCGGGTTCGACAATTCGTTCGAGGATTTTCGCCTCGCGATATTTAGGATGCCTATCCAAGACAGGTATCAACGATTCAACAACCTCTTGAACCGCCTGATGGAATTCACTCTCGCCATAATTCTTGGCGATTACCTTTTCCATAAACGCAGCGACTTTGTCCGACATCGATGTCTCCTTAATCTAAATTGGCAAGGCCTCTTTGAACCGAGAGGCCTAACAACCTCAACATTGAGAAGCACTATTTACATGTAAAGAGCGATTGCGAAATTTCAGATTGTTCAAAATTTCACAAAACATCGACATAATAGAAAACTAATCGTTTTAGTCAAGAAAAATATTAATGATTATCCAAATTTACCGAAAAAACTGTATTTACTTTATATTTAAACGGTTTAACCGTATTTATATGGCTTTGATTCACTTTTATTTGCTGAACGGAATAAGAACGGGGAAACATAGCCCTTTGTTTCCCCGTTCTTTCAACTTATAGGCAATTATCGATCCTCAACGGTTTTTTCTCATATACCGTTTGAGCCAATCCAACTCAGGCCAGGCTGAAAGCTATTTTCTACCTTTCGTTACCCTCTTCTTTGCTTTCCCGGGTTTTAATATCGAAATGACGGTCGCCGTAAGATTTCCGGGATCGGCGAATTCATATTTTATCACCTTACCCTTAAGGTATCTCTTAGCTTCGACCTGCTTGGCCTTGGGAACGACAAAAACCACGGGGATTTTATACGCTCTAAGAGACGATAGAATCTCATCACCGATTTTAAATTCCTTGGCGACAGGAATAAATTTGTGAAGGTATCCCACGACCAGAATTAAATTATCGGTTTTGTTGACGTGGGCGATATATTTTCCATGATTATCCCAACCGTTGGCCAGCGGAAGTGTTTCGTATCCCTCAAGCATCAAATTAGTCAAAAGCTCGGAGTTCGTCCCTTCCATATACCCGACTACTTTCATCGATCCTCCTCGACATTAAAAAAGGTTGCAGCGACTTTGCTCCGGGTCTTACGCTTGCTTCTCATAAACGTTTCGACCCACTGAGTATTTACTATTTTCAACAATATCACGCAAGACTTTTTTACTCCGCGAAAACTCCGGACTCTCTAAAGCGATAAAGCCGCTTCCATGACTTGTTTGATGCCCTGATCAATTTAATCCCGCTATTACCACATCGGGAGGATACACTATCTGATAATCGAATGATATTGTTTCTTTGCCCCGGGGCGGCAGGTTAACGATCCAACGCAATATTCCCTTTTGTTTATCGTCACCCTTATACCGCGGTTCGGGGACGATCTTTTTAACTTTGATGTCAATCCTGTCGTCCTGTGAAACCGGAATCTGATCGAGTATGGTTATTTTCTGTTCGAAATCACGATAAGTTTCCACGGTGATTTTGTAAGAATATTCCACCCTGTTTTTTCTACTCATCACGCCGGTCATGTCGGAGAACTTTTCAACCAATTCGCGTTTTAGTTTGATTCCCTCGTCGATACCAAGGTACATTTCGAAACTCTCGGAGGGAACCACAAGAGGAATCAATGTCGTACTGACGAAATTACCGTCGAAAAATACGTTGGCGTTACCGGGTAGAAGCGGGAAATTGGTTTGATTCGTGACCATCGATCTGAGATAGGCATAATTATTCAATTTCGGCACGGCGTAATATTCTTTTTTACCCACGGCCGAGGCTACCTTAACCGATACCTTTTTGGCGGTGTTATCGCTGGGGATAGACTCGGTTTGTTTCAGAATGAAGGAAGTTGAGATCAATTGTTGAGAAACGTCGGCGATGGAGAGTTGTGTTTCGAGGATTTGTTTCATTACAGCGGGCGCCTCCCATGGAACCTGCACTAATTGATCCTTCATGTCGATACCATCGAGCATATAAGTCATACGTCCCCTTTTCGACTCATCATAGTCGGTAACGCTAAGATACCACGGATTGAGATCGCGCGGCGCGGCCCCGATGAACGGCTTGGCGGTGGAAAGCTCGAGCTTCACATCCTGCCAATCCTCGCCGGTATTCTGTTTCACGTTGGCCATGAAAATCACGCTTATGGTATCGTTATCCGACGATGCCCTGATGTCGTAAATCGGGGTCCAATTCGCCCCCATGACGATATATGAAAGCTCCATAGTTATCGAGCCGGGATTATCGAGTTCCAGATCAACCTGAACCGATTTTCGCGATTCGCCCGACGAATTCTGATATTTGGCCATTTCCTTTGCTATCACCGTTTTTTTATTTTTCAAATCTATCCACTCTTTATCGATAGATTGCCTTTCAGTACTGATTTCATTCAGGGATTTATCGATAAAAGAAACCATAGCCGTCCACTCCTCGATCGAAGGACGTTGTACGGCGATATTCTCGGCGATTGACTCCGACGTTTTCTGGCTTAACGATTCGATAAATCCTTTTTTATGCCCCAGCACTCCTTTACGATCCTGTAATACCCTGATTCGATCGTCGATTTTATCTTTCCGCTCCTCCAGCTCGCGAACAGCGTCCTGGGCCGATGACTCGAGATATTTTTCCTCGATATTTACTCCCGAAATAGTCACTCCCGATGTCCCCATCCCGCTCACCCGCACCGATTCGTTGAGCATTTTCGCCGGCAGATCGGGAATCGCGATGGAGACATATCCCGCCGGCAGGTCAGCCGAAAAAGTTCGTTTTACCAGCGCCCGATCAGAATAAACCGTTACCGAACTGATTTTCGAGGCAGCCTCGTGTCTCGAAACCTCCTTCGCCTGGGCAATCCCGACCCAGATGAAGGCCAGTAGTAAGATAAGAGTCTTCTTGATCATACATACCTCCCGCCATTTGATTAAAAAGGTTTTTTTCAGATATCGAATTCTCTCCTCTATCGCAAAGCATGTCTATTATACGAGCCGCCGTTAATATTATTCCAAATTTTTTATGGAGCGTGTTACCCTTGATGAAGAATTATTAGCTTGACAGCATATCATTCAAGAGCCTTTTTAAATCCACAATTCAGATCAATTCAACCTGGACATCGGAGGAAAACGTGAACGGTATCTGTCATATCGAAATTCCATCGAGGGACTTTGAGAAAGCGAAGAAATTTTACGGTGAGTTATTCGGCTGGAAATTCCAGGAAATGGAGGGTATGGATTATCTGCTATTCACTCCGCCCGACGGCATAAGCGGAGGCTTTTCCAAAGGCGCCGATTTCGTGGAAAAACCGGGGACATTGATATACATAGAAGTCGAGAGTATCGAGGATACCACAGCCAAAGCCGAGGGAATCGGCGGTACAACGGTCATGGGTAAGACACAGATATCTCCGGAGCACGGCTATATAGCGGTTCTCACCGACCTCGAGGGAAACCAAATAGGACTCTGGACTAAATAGTCAGATCTCCACCCTATTATGGAGTTTGGTCAGGTCGTAGTCCTTTATGGACGTGACCTGACCGCTTGAAGTGTCAGGATGTCGCTTTACTCCATCCTGACACATAAAAAAACTCCACCTGACACAACACACCAGCGGGGCGTTTTCCGTGCTCCGCTAATCTTATAAAAAAATCCGTGCCTTTATCGGACACGGATTTTATCTGATTCTATATATTTCTTAGTCGGGTCGCTTTAAGCCTGTTGAAGGCTCTGGCTAACGCGGTCTCGGCGCGAGCGGTATCGATCTCGGAATCGCTTCGATGAGAAAGCCTTTCCTTCGCTCTAATTTCGGCCTGCCTGGCTCTTTCGATATCGATCTCTTCAGCCGTCTCGATAGCGTCAGCCAAGATCGTGGCAACGTTACCCGAAACCTCCAAAAACCCTCCGCTGACATAATACTCGGTCTTTTGATGATCTTCTCCCACTACTGTCAGGTTTCCGGGAATCAAAGGGGTGATCAACGGGGCGTGATCGGTCAATACGCCGAGATATCCTTCGCTGCCGGGAGCGATAATGGATCGAACCTCTCGTTCGAACAGGATTTTTTCCGGCGTTACGACTGAAAGTTTAAACAACTTTTACTCTTCCGCTTTCATCTGTTCGGCTTTTTCCACGACCATTTCGATGCCGCCGACCATGTAGAACGCCTGTTCGGGAAGATCGTCATATTTACCTTCCAGAATCTCTTTAAAGCCACGAATGGTATCCTCGAGTTTCACATACTGACCCTTGGTGCCGGTGAATACCTCGGCCACGAAGAACGGTTGAGAGAGGAATTTTTGGATTTTCCTCGCCCGGACGACAGTAAGCTTATCCTCTTCCGAAAGTTCATCGATTCCGAGAATAGCGATGATATCCTGAAGGTCTTTATATCTTTGCAATACCAACTGTACATCACGGGCTATCTTGTAATGCTCGTTCCCGACCACCTCCGGATCGAGGATCCTGCTGGTGGAGGCCAGGGGATCGACCGCGGGATATATGCCTAACTCAACGATCTGCCTCGATAGCACCGTGGTAGCGTCAAGATGGCTGAACGTCGTAGCGGGAGCGGGATCGGTTAAGTCGTCGGCGGGGACGTAGATCGCCTGCACCGACGTTATCGAACCGCTCTTCGTGGAGGTAATTCTTTCCTGTAGAGCGCCCATCTCGGTAGCCAACGTGGGTTGGTAGCCGACAGCCGAGGGCATCCTGCCCAGAAGCGCGGACACTTCGGAACCCGCCTGCACGAAACGGAAGATGTTGTCGATAAATACGAGAACGTCCTGGCCGCTCTCGTCACGGAAATACTCGGCCATGGTCAAGCCTGCCAATCCCACCCTCAAGCGGGCGCCGGGAGGCTCGTTCATCTGGCCGAAAACCATGCATGTTTTGTCGATAACGCCCGATTCATTCATCTCCAGCCAGAGATCGTTACCCTCGCGGGTACGTTCCCCTACTCCGCAGAATACTGAGAATCCGCCGTGCTCGGTGGCGATATTGCGAATAAGCTCCATAATGATGACTGTCTTCCCAACACCCGCGCCGCCGAACAATCCTACTTTTCCACCTTTGGCGTATGGTTCGAGAAGATCGATGACCTTAATACCGGTTTCGAAAAGCTCCGCGGCAGTTTCCTGATCCGCTAAAGGCGGGGCGGGACGATGAATCGGATATCTTTTTTCGTATTTGACATCCCCGCGCTCGTCGATCGCGTCGCCAAACAGGTTAAAGACCCGTCCCAGGGTCCCCTCTCCCACCGGAACGGTGATCGGCCCACCTGTATCCCGCGCCTTCATCCCGCGAACAAGACCGTCGGTGGAGGAAAGCCCCACGCACCTGACAGTATTGCCTCCGATGTGGATCGCGACCTCCGCTGTGAAATCGATATTTTTCTCCGAATCGACTATTTTTATGGCGTTGTGGATATTCGGTAAACGATCTGACGGAAACTCACAGTCGACCGTCGGACCGATTACCTGCACAACTTTTCCGTAGCTCTGCTCTGCCATCTTTCATCCTTTTATTGCTAATTAACAATCTATCTCAAACCCGGTAATCCCGCCGCGGCGGGAATAAACTATCATTTCTATTTGAGCGCCTCGACACCTCCGACGATATCGAGCAATTCTTTTGTAATAGCGGCCTGACGCACTTTATTACGAACCAGGGTCAAATGATCGATCATCTCGCCCGCGTTTTTGGTGGCATTACCCATGGCAATCATCCGGGACCCATGCTCCGAGGCGAAAGATTCCAATGTCGCCTGCAGGATTTTGGTCACGCAATAACGGGGTACGAGGGTCGAAAATATATTCTCGGCGTTCGGCTCGAAAATATAATCCGATGGCGTCCCTTCCGAATCGGAAGCGGGATCTTCGACGGGCAGGAATTTCTCCAGCGTAATCCTGTATTTGACCATAGAAACAAAACTGGTATATAATAATCTGACCTCGTCGAATTCACGGGATAGAAACGTATCGGTGATATCATTGGCAACCTGCCGAATGCGAACCAGATTGATTTTGCCGCCTAAATCGGTTATCGAGAAGGCGATCGGGTAAGGACGCTTTTTAAAGAAATCGACGCCCTTTTTGCCGATCAATCCCAGGCTGACCGTCCCCGGATCCGCGTTTTTCAGATACTGCGACGTCGACCTGATGATATTGGTATTATAGGAACCGCTCAAGCCTCGATCGGATGTAAAGACAACTAACAACCGTTTCTTAACATCGCGTTCCTCGAAAAGCGGATGATGCAGCCCGGCCGCCACCGAGGCCAGCGATTCGAGCATCTGCTGCATTTTAAGGCCGTACGGTCTCGCGGCCTCTACCTGCGCCTGGGCTTTGCGTAGCCTCGCCGCGGCCACCATTTCCATCGCTTTGGTTATCTGTTGAGTGCTTTGTACGGATTTTATCCGTCTTTTAATATCTCGTAGAGTAGCCATCAGATAATTCCGAACCCGCCTTTAAAGTTTCGATTTGAATTCCGCTTTGAATTTTTCGGAAGCCTGTTTCAATTTCTCCAGAGTCGCGTCGTCTATATCCTTTTTCGATTTTATATCATGCATGATATCGGGGTAATTGCTGTTGAGATATTCGAAAAACTCCTCCTCGAATTTTTTGCACGATTCAACCGGGAGATCGTCGAGATAGCCGTTAACGGCGACCCAGATGATAGCGACCTGTTTCTCAAGAGGCATGGGAACGTATTGATTCTGTTTTAAGATCTCCACCATTCTGGCCCCGCGGGTGAGCTGTTTCCGAGTCGCGGCGTCGAGATCAGAGCCGAATTGCGCGAATGCCGCCAATTCCCGGTATTGAGCGAGATCCAGGCGTAATCTTCCTGCGACCTTTTTCATCGCTTTCGTCTGGGCGTTACCGCCGACACGGGAAACCGAGATCCCCACGTTGATGGCGGGTCTGACACCCGAATAGAACAGATCGGATTCAAGATAAATCTGGCCGTCGGTAATAGAAATGACGTTGGTCGGAATGTAAGCGGAAACGTCGCCGGCCTGCGTCTCGATAACGGGTAAAGCGGTCAGCGAACCGCTGCCCAGCTTATCGGATAATTTCGCGGCTCTTTCCAAAAGACGCGAATGCAGATAGAAAACATCACCGGGATAGGCCTCACGTCCCGGAGGACGACGCACCAGAAGCGAAAGCTGTCTGTAAGCCTGTGCATGCTTGGAAAGGTCGTCGTAAACGCATAAAGAGTGACGGCCGGTATAAAGAAATTCCTCGCCCATAGCGCATCCGGCATAGGGAGCGATAAACTGCAGCGGCGCCGGATCATCGGCGCCCGCCACTACGACGGTTGTATATTCCATGGCGCCATGTTTCCTCAAGATTTCCACAACCTGAGCGACCGTGGACGATTTCTGCCCGATGGCGACGTAGACGCAGAATATATCGGAATCGCGCTGGTTAATTATGGCGTCGATAGCCAACGCGGTCTTACCGGTTTGACGATCCCCGATAATAAGCTCGCGCTGGCCGCGGCCAATCGGAATCATCGAATCCACCGACTTCAAACCCGTTTGAACAGGCTCCTTCACCGGTTGTCTGCCAACCACGTTAGGGGCCATGCCCTCGATAGGACGGTATTTATCGGTAGTTATGGGGCCTTTGTTGTCAAGAGGCTGTCCCAGAGCGTTAACAACGCGGCCGATCAGGGCCTCGCCGACCGGCACCCGGGCTACGGCACCGGTTCTCTTAACGATATCGCCCTCTTTAATATTCGTATCATCGCCGAAAATAGCGGCGGCAACCGAATCTTCCTCGAGATTCAACACTATTCCGATAATATCGCCGGGGAACTCCAGAAGCTCGGACTGCATAACGTCCTCAAGCCCCCAGATGCGGGCTATTCCGTCACCGACCTGGAGGATAGTTCCCACCGATTTCATCTCGAGTTTTGTATCGTATTTCTCTATTTCCTTTTGCAGTATGGAACTGACTTCCTCTGGTCGAAACGCCATATATAATCCCCTTTAGTAAACCTTCACCGCCATCAGGTCATGCCTTAACAAATCCAGCCTCGCGCGGACGGATCGGTCTATAACCTGATAGTTCAGTTGGACAATTATGCCTCCGATAATATCGGAATTGATTTTGTGAACAAGCACGATTTTTTTGCCAGTCATCCGTTGTAGAGTTTCGACGAGCCTGTCTTTATAATCCTGATCGATATGGACAGCGGTCGTAACCCTGGCTTTGATGACACCTTTATGATCCTCGAGAAGTTTTTCGAACACCCTGGCTATCTCGTTCAGATAGGTGATCCTATCCTTCTCGATCAGGAGCATTAAGAAAGAGACGAGCGACGGCGAAAGACGCGTGGTAAAAAGCGCCTTGACCATCGCTATTTTGTGATCCGTCAACACCTGGGGAGCCCGTAGAAAATTTATAAAGCGGCTATCCTTATCGGAAAACGATTTAAGCTGAAACAGCTCGGAGCCTATTATATCGACAGTTTCCCTGGTCAGGGCTACATTGAAAAGAGCCTGGGCATAGCGCCTGGCTATACTGGTATCGCTCATTCGGCTCTGTCGACCTCCTTAAGGAAATCCTCGAGTATTCTCTTGTGCTCTTGCTCGTCGAGTTTGGCGGAGATAACTTTCTCGGCGGCTCCCAGAGCCATGCTGATTATATCATCGCGAAGCTGAACCCTCGCCTTGGCCACGTCCCGGGAAAGTTCCTCGCGGGACTTGACCAGCACCTGACGGGATTCCTCTCTGGCCTGTTCCCTGATCTCGGAAGCTATTCTGGTACCCTCGGATATCGCTTCCTGGATCTTGGATCGGGCTTCGTTATCTATATCGCGAAGCTTGCCTTTGTACGCTTCCAGGAGATCATCCGCTTCGATCCTGATCTTCTCGGCGTCGTCTATATCCCCGGCGATTTTATTCCGGCGATCATCCAGCATCTTAAGAAGCGGTTTCCAGGCGAAAGCCTTGAGTATCCAGAGCGCAATCATAAACCCGATGATCTGGGTTACGACTATGCCCCAGTCTATCTCCAGCGCTTGAGTTATCTCTTCCATATTACTTGATTAAGATCACGGCTACCAGAGCGTAAATCGTCAGAGCTTCGATAAAAGCGGCTCCGATGATCATGGCCGTCTGAATCTTTCCGGCGGCTTCAGGTTGACGTCCCATAGCTTCCATAGCCGCGCCGACAGCGCGTCCAAGACCGAGACCGGAACCTATGGCGGCCATACCTACCGCCAGCGGTAAAAGAAATGCAACTGCCGTCTTGGGATCCATGTATTCCTCCTTTTAATGACTTTCTTCTTCATGATGAGACATAAGTGAAAAATAAATAGTAGTCAATAGCGAAAAAACCAAGGCCTGTACAAAGCTTGTCAACAGCGCCAGAAATATAAATGGCAAATGCAACGGCAGGCCGATGGGCAAATGGGTGAAACTCAAAAGCGATACGCCCATTATTACGAATATCGCCAAAAGCATATCCTCCCCGGCAATATTTCCGAAAAGGCGAAGCGATAGTGACAGCGGTTTGGCAAGCTCCCCGATAATATGCAAGGGCAGATTCAAAGGAACAAGACACCATTCCACCACCGATTTAGGCGATCCGGCAAGATGATGAAGATAACCGAGTATCCCGAAATTGCGGAGCCCGGTAAACTGCACGTAAAAGAAAACGCATAAGGCCAGAGCCAGAGTCGTATTCAGTTTGGATGTCGATGAGAACATACCGGGGATAAGCCCCATGATATTCATGCAGAAAATATAAATGAAAAGGGTCCCGACAAAGGGCACGAACTTACGGCCGTTTTCGCCGAGAATGGAAATCACCATATTGGAAAGCCCCTCCACAATCCATTCGAGAAAATTCTGCAGAGGCCCCGGAATCATAGTCCTCTTTCTAAACACGATCAACGACAGCAAACCGAGGAACAGCCAGACCACCGCCGAGAATATCACCAGCCTCCATTTAAAGAAAAACGCGGCGACGGGGCTTGTGGAATTGTGATGCCATATTTCGATAATATTCGGAAGCTCGGGCGCGGCCTCGCTCTCTCCATGGCCGCCGTCATGTTCAACGCCTGAAGCGCCGCCATGCCCGGCCGCGGAAACGGCGTCGCGACCGGCGTCGTGTTCTGTAGCCGGATCAACATGTTCAACCGCCTGATCGGCGGAATGCTCCATAGCGCGGGCGGATGTATCCACTGCCGGCTCGTGACCCGTTTGACCGATGGTTATCAGCAAAGGAAGCAAAAATCTAATCATGCTTTGGACTCTCCAGTGTTTACTTTACCGTCCAACCCGAGTATTGCCCTGCTTAACGCGGTGAGAAACGCAGTAATGAGAATTCCCGAGAATCCCCAGAGCAACCCGACTACCGAGAGATAATCCCAGGTAACGAGCAGGTATCCCAGGCCATATAATACCGGTATTTTAAAAATCAATACCGCCGCCCCGATTAACGGTTTGCGCGTCTGTTTGGTAACCAGGCTGGTGATGACGAATTTGATGGCCAGCAAATTAAGCGTGCCCCAGATAGCGCCAAAGAGAACCGACAGGCCGAAATTCATACTATATAAGGCCAGAAACGGGAATAAAACCGCCGCGGCGATCAAAGTCGATTTGATTATTCTGTCAACGAACTTTAAGCTCATTTCACTCTTTGTCTTCTTTCGCGATCCGCTTGATCAGTTTATAAGACTCAACACCTCCCGCGATTAATCCTAAAAAGAGAAAAATCACGGTCATCGTCTCAGAAGTGCCCAACAATCCGTCGAGGTATTTCCCGATGAAATAACCTACCGCCGGAGCGGCAAGCATCATTAGCGGGATGGTTGTCGCCAGAGCTAATTGACGGTATCCCTTTACATCAGACACTTTAAACAGCCTCGCGCTTTTGGCCACGCTCCCCTACTAAAACAGGTCGGAATATACGCCAATCGGAAAACGTGTCAAGTGAAAATATTAGCTAATATCTATAATAGACCCGCCCCGATTTCTCCTAATTGTCAACTTTTCTTGGCGGCGGGCCGTCATACTCGTAATCGGTAATTCCAAGCTTCCGCATCGGCTTTTGACGGGTCAATTCTTCATAAGCGTGAGCCACCAATCCTACCGTCCGGGAGATGATGAAAAAGCCCTTTCCCAGGCGCCAGTCGAATCCCATATCCGAAATCACGGCGGCGATAGCGCCATCGACATTAATAGGGAGAGCCTTCCCCTTTTCGGTAAAACGCGATTCAATCGCTTTGGCCAGAGTCTGATGCTTGCCCGAGAAATCGAGTTGCTCAGCCATGGCGAACAGTCTGACAGTCCGGGGGTCGGTTTTGTGCAGGCGGTGGCCGAATCCGGGCATACGACGTTTCCGAGTGGATAGATCGTCAAGCAATATGGTCGCCGCCTCGTTCGGGTCACCCGGTTTGGGCGCCCACTCCTGCAGAATCCTGGCGCATTGCTCGATAGCGCCGCCGTGAGTATCTCCTATAGTCAGAATCCCGCCGGCAACCGACGCGTTCAGCGGATTTCCACCCGACATTACAGTCCGCGCGGCCAGTGATGACGGCGGCGTGACTCCGTGATCGACCGAACTGGTAAGAATAGCGTCCATCATCTTAGCTTCCGCCTGCGACGGTAACTCCCCTTTGAGTATAAGGTAAACCACGTCGGCGAAAGTCTTTTTCCCCATCAGATCGACGATATCATACCCTTTTATTCTGATTTTCCCCGGTTCGATATCGGTTATTCCGGTTTTTGGTTTTCCCTCAGGCATTAATCGCGCTCCATTTTTGTGGTTTTCTGTTTCCACATTAGCTGATGCCAATTATACTCGACCATGCCGATCAGTCAATTGAATTCTAATAACTCGATATTCAAAATAGGAATCGGAGATAGAAAGTATAGAGCGTCTCTATTTTTTTCCCAGGACTTTCAGCTTAGTGTCAATAAGCTGCTGGTGCTTCAAGCCCATTAGATAAGAGAGTTTGTGTATCAACGAATCTTCATGCCCTGAAAGATGCCCATCGATATAAATGACCTCCCAAATAGCTTCCAAGACCTTCAGCTTCTCATCGACAGAATACATATTATTGATGGTTTTGGTGAAACCATAGATATCGATACTTTTATCGATCATTCCCTGCGATATCTCGACCAGTTCGTGGGCGTCTTCCTCCGAAAGATCGAACTTCTCCCGCAAAATCTCGATAATCTTTATCCGTTCCTCGCCGCTGAAATCATCGTCGGAGTTAGCGATTTCCATAAGAACGGCGCAGGTGGCGATCTTCAGCTTGATTTCGGCGTCGGCATGGGATATCTCCTCGAATATATCTTTTTGCTCCCCGGTGAAATATTTCTTTAAAAACGCGACCATTCGAACAACCCTCCGGATTAATTTACGACAATCAACCACAGAAAATCATTTTGGGCAAGCGGAATTTTGGCCGGGTTACTGTAATGGCCATACAGTAGAGATATTCAGCTTAATCGCAGATCCAATTTCTGAAATAAAAACAAGGGCTTCCGCAAGTCTTTCAATGAGTTACGGAAGCCCCGAGCTTGGCGTCCCCAAGGGGATTCGAACCCCTGTCGCCGCCGTGAAAGGGCAGTGTCCTAGACCAGGCTAGACGATGGGGACATTTCGCCTCGGAATATAACAATGAGATTAATCTTGTCAACGGTTTTGTGCATCTAATCGAACATCGGGCATAATGTCGGACTATTAAATTAATTTTGGAAAATAAAGCGAATTTAGACGGATGTCGGATCGATCATTCGACCTTGACAACTAAAATGTCGTTACCTCCTCCATCGGCCTGCCTTCCCATAAATCTGTCAGGACGCCCAAAACAGGATCCGCTTCGAGCCCTCTCATACAAGAAAGATATCGGCAACTCCTGCCACCGTCGGGACAGCAATATTGCCGATCAGGGGGCGGAGAACATCTCGCTTTCTTCGTTACCGCGATATTCCGCGGACCGAGAAAAGCGCTCAATACCGGATTAGTCGGACCGAATATTGTCAGGCTTTTTACACCGGCCGCCGCCGCCAGGTGGCTTCCGAAGGAATCAACTCCCAGATGCAGATCGGCCCCTGATATCAGTACGGCGGATTCCGCCAGGTCTATTTCCCCCGCCGCGTTTATGCTATCGAATTTAACTTCATCAGCTAAACACGAAATTCCCGCGACGTCCGCGGGCCCCCCTATAAACACCGGAGCTAAGCCGGTATACAACGCGAACTTTTCGATAACTTCAGCGAATTTCGTGTCATCCCAGTTTTTGGCCGACCAACCGCCGTAAGGCTGAACTGTAAAATAACGCGATGGTTCGATTTTAAAGCGGTGTTTTCGCGCGACATCAGATACTCTTTCCGGTGATATCGAAATCGACGGAAACAGATCCTCTGTATTATCCGTCAAGATCCCTAACGGCTTCAACGAGGATAACCTTTTCGCCACCAGATGAGACTTGTAATCGGATGGCGATTCGTAATGGTTGAAAAAACCGAAACCTTGAGCGTTCCGTCCGATCCTGAACGGAATTCCGGCCAGAAAACTCGCTGCTGAGGAAAAGCCGTTACCCGAATCGTCGATACTGATATCGAATTCTCTATCTTTGATATTTTTGATAAAGGGATTTCGGCTTCTTAACCGGATTATATGCCATATCATCCTTATTCCCGTTTGAGGAAATTCCTCGAAAATAATTGTATCATCGATGTTCGCGTTTAATTTCGTTAGTCCCTCGTTGTACCCCCTTGTCCAGCACGTGATAACCGCGTTGGGGAATTTACGCTTGATAGCCAGGATAGCCGGGAAATTCAGAATAAGATCTCCTCTAAAAGCGAGACAGATATATAGAATTTTTAAATTCGCGTTCGTCGATGGAATAAATTTCGGCCTTCTGAATCGGACGAACAAACCGATCAGCAAGACGCCTGCAAGATGAACACCGAATTTAATTATCCCGGTAAATAGGATCTTTAGCCTGAATTTCAGAAGATTGAAGTTCATTGGGCGTTTTTTTTCATTTTGAGTATATTCCGATTATTTTAAATCTTATCGAAAGGTGCAACAACGCCGAGAATCCGACGATACCCACGATTGCCATTTCGACCAGGGAATGAAAATCAAATATTTTATTCACGATTAATTCCGTGATCACAATTAACCCCACAGAAACCATGGCGATAATAAAACTTTTAAATAACATGCTCAAATCTTCTCTGGAGTATTTTAGTCCGAAACGGCTAAGAAGAATAAATTCCAACAGCATAAAATTAACAATAAACATTATGACGGTCCCTCCGCCGATAGCCAGGGCCCAATCGGTTTGTATGAAAATATAACCCACAAGACCCTTAACGGCGAAAGAGGCGATCCTGGAGATCAGCAGGTATTTTCCGATTTTTACCGCGAAAGCTACTTTTAGTTGAATAAAAAACAGCGCCATGAATACCATCCCCATAAGATAATAGGGCAGAATCTCCATGGTCATCAGAGTCGAATCTATCCCGAACTTGCCCCGTTGAAACAGTATCCTGATTATGGTGTCGTCGAACAAATAAAGGTATGCGGCAACAGGCATAATGATCGTCAATCCTATCGCGACGGCTCTATGATAAAGCCTGCTGGCTTCGGCTTTCCGGCCGCCGGCGATATGCTCGGATAATGATGGAAAGATCGCGGTTCCTATAGCATAGATAAAGATCCTTATCGGTATCGATCCTACTAAAACCGCGTAGTAATTTGCCGAAACGTAACCGTCGGATAAAAACGTACCTGCAAGAAACCGATCGAATGGAACGACTATCATCCCGATACTCTCGATCATGGCGATTGCCGAAAGATATTTAAGATAACCCGTAGAGTCGAAATTATACGAGATCCCGGATGACTTCTCGGTTCGTTTTATCATTAATAAAGATGGAACCAGCACTATTAACGTCTGGGCAATGGTTCCGGCGAACCAGGCCGCTATATAAGCCGGAGTGCCTATTTTAGGAAACAATATCAAAAGCACGGTGATGACCGCTATATTCAGGCCTATGATTGTGAGGGCCGGGAATATAAAATTGTGGCGTACTTGAAGTAAAGCCCTGAATATCCCCTCGTAGGCCCTAATCGGTATAATCAGACAGAATATTCTACCGTACATGATTACTCGATCAAGCTGGGAGTCGCTCAAGCCGCTGGCAAGGATGTTCCTAAATAAGGGAAGGGCAAGGAAAACGGCTACCGAAATCATCAATATAATCAGGTTGTTGTATTTCAAAAACGAACCTTCCGGAGCCAGATGCCCCTCGGCCACGTTCTTGTTCTGCAAAAACGGAATACCCGCGGAGGGTATGGCCATGAATAACATATTGGCTATCATCATCGGGATAGCCATAGAAATCAGCAGGATATCATATTCAACACTGGTTCCCAGGTAGTTGGCTACTATGGCTTCGCGGATAAGGCCCAACCCCTGCGAAGAAATGGAAATAACCGCCATAATAATCGAGGCCTGCTTAATAGTCTGTCTGGCGATTTGGAATTTCATTTTATTAATCGAACCCGTGTTGAATCCATGTAATGGCCATAAATCCGAATTCCGAACCGTTCATCATCGGTGGCCTGTTCTTACGAGACGCCGGCTGTTTACCGTTTATCCTAAACCGATTCGCAAGTTATAATCCCGGGGAACATCAACCTAACCTGCCAAAGATTCGATAATATATTAACTTAGGGAACTTTCGCAACACTTTTATCGGATACGAATATCTATAAAAAATCCAAACCATTGATCCTGATTATGATGGCTTCCGGAGATTTTCAAACTCCTCAAAGGCCTTTTTATAACGCGGGAAATCGTCGTCAGCGTCTTTATAAACCGCTAAGAGCCTTCGAAGTACCTCGGCTTTAGCTTCGTTCTGCCCGGAAACCCCATAAGCTTTCGCCAGGGTTATCAAGGTGAAAGGATGGTTGGGATTGTTCTTTAAAGCCTCGCTTAAAACGTTGATAGCGTCGCCGGGCCGTTGGGACAGTATTAATATTTCGCCTATCCTGTGGTAAACGAAAGGTCTCGACGCGAGATCCATTTTGGGTACGACCCCGTTATATAATTCCATCGCCTCTTCATATTTCCCTCTCGCGGCCGCGATCTCAGCTTTAAGCACATCTATTTCCCGGGATGCCCGACTGCTCGCCGTTGTATCGCCCTGTGCTTTTCCCCCGCTTTTTGCCGAGATCCCTTTTACTACGCCAAGTTCTATTAGAGCCTTATCCATGTTTTTCCGCCACGCGTAAATGATGCCCAGACGAAGATGAGGACTTGGCGCCTCGGGGTTATTTTCGGAGATCTCGGTAAGGAATTCGATTGCCTCGTCGTAACGCTCCGAGAATAGATAGCAATCGGCGATTCCCAATTCGAATTCCAATTTCCTGCCCTTGCTTAACGCGATCTCCCTTGCTTTGAAAAGAGCCCCTAAAGCGTCACGATACATGCCTTTGCTAAAATAGGTCTGTCCCATATGGCCTATAACGAAATCCAGGTTCGGCTTAATGCTGTCGGCGATCTGGAACTGCATTAACGCCTCATCATAGCGGCCCAGCCAGAGGAGTATTTCTCCATGGGAATCGTGGGGATTGGCCTGATCGACCGCGATCTCCGAATACCTGTTGATGCTTTCAAGCGCCTTATCGAACTCGCCTTTTCTATAATAGAGATATCCGAGCATATTGTAAGCCAATGCGTATTGTGGATCTATTTCCAGTATTTTCAGGTTTTCCTCGATAGCCTTGTCGGTGTTCTGCTCTCCCCAGTATTTCCCCGATAGATGCTCATGCGCCTCAAGAGTGTTCGGGAATTTATCCAGAAGCTCTTGAGAATACTGTTTAATATCCTCGTTGTTCTTATCCGCTCTCGCGAATCCGAGATTTATCTGCACCCTCTCGAGATCCTTGACTTTTTCGATAAATGCAAGCGCTTTGGCCTTTGCCCGCTTGTACTCGTCGTTTCTGCCTGAATCCAGGTATAGCCAGCCGAGGCGAGCGTAAGCCATAGCGAATTGGGGATCGAGCTTAACCGCCCGTTCAAATTCCGATATCGCTTCAGCTATGTACAGTTTCTTGGTGTACTCGTCGCCCCGAAGGTACGCCGCGTACGCTTTATCCGATGATGTGGTTACCTTCTTCCGATCTATCAACGCGTATATCGCCGATGCCGCCACGAGGACGGCAAAGATTATTACGATCGATTTTCTGTACATAAAGAAACCTCCTCTTTTACCTACTCCAACGACCCTTAACCGGTTTCATTTATTTTATTCGGATGGGATCGGCAGTTCATGAAAAAAATCCGCCGAAACAGGTTATCGCGTTACCGTATAATACCTTAGAAGGCTAAACATATCGTCTTCTCTAAAGAACCGGGATTTATTAAATTTTCCACTCCTTAAGTCCATCGTAAAATTTATTCGCGGTCAGATCTATATTTAACGGGGTTACCGAAATCCGGTTTCCGGATACGGCCGTGTAATCGGTATCGGGTCCTTTATCGGTAACCGTGTAATGCCCGGCGATCCAGTAGTACGGTTCACCTCGGGGATCGATCTTCTCGGTTATGACGTCGTGATATTCCCGCTTCCCCAAGCGGGTTATCCTGTAGCGTTTGATATTTACACTCTTCCCTTCAGGGACATTGACATTGAGCAGATGACCGGGCGGCAATCCGTTTTGAATCACCGTTTTGGCCAGCCTGGCCGCGAACCGCGCCGCCTTGCCGAACCGTTTCGGATCCTGCGGGTAGGTATGATTCGAGATTACCTGAGAAACAGCGATTGACGGTATCTCCAGCAATGTTCCCTCCATTGCCGCTGCCACGGTGCCGGAGTATGTGACATCATCGCCCATATTGGGACCATGATTAATCCCCGAAATCAGAATATCCGGCTTCTTTTTCAGGATGCAATATATGGCTATCATGACAGCGTCGGTCGGCGTGCCCGAAACAGCGTAGATATCCCGGGCGATTCTTTTAGCCCGAAGCGGACGACTCAACGTAAGCGAATGACCAGTTCCGGATTGCTCCCACATAGGGGCGACAATGACGACCCGTCCGTGCTTACGCATCTCCTTCGCCAATACGTTGATACCGGCCGATTGATAACCGTCATCGTTGGAAAGCAAGATTAGCATAGGATTAATTATGCCTCGAAATCAAAATCGCCGCAAGGTATTTTATCGGATCAATTTCAAAACCACGCGGCACCAGCGGATCGTATCGGCAATCGGCCGCATGCGGCTCTGGAGATTTCCGCGATAGCCGACTTTGATCGGTAAAAAACCGATCGTAAATCCCGCTCTGACCGCCTTGATAATTATCTCCGATTCCAGCTCGAACCTGTTCGAAATGAGGCTGATCGATTTCAACAATTTTCCCGAGATCAGGCGATAACCGCATTGGGAATCCTCGATCTCCTTTGTTAATATAAAAGAGAGAAATCGTGACGTGCTCCAGTTGGAGAATCGTCGCGGCCAGGGCATGCCGTTCTTATGGTGTTTGCGGGAGCCGATAATCATATCAGCGCCGGATTGGTTAAACGCCCGTATGAAACGGGGGATATCGTCGGGATCGTGCTGACTGTCGGAGTCTATAGTGATGACGGTATCGAAACAATTCTCGAGAGCGTAAGCAAACCCCGTTTTAAGGGCGGCTCCTTTACCGAGGTTATTATCATGCTTTATGACATCCGCTCCGAGTTCGGAGGCTATATCGGCTGTTTTATCAGATGAGCCGTCGTCGATAACGATGATATCGTTGATATACGCTTGAATTCTCGGTAGAAGCCCGCAAAGGTCTTCCCCCGAATTGTAAGCGGGAACGATGACCAGAGTTTTCACGGGTTGAATATAGGGATGTTGGCATTGGATATAAAGGGAAATTGATTTATTGGGGATCGGTTTGCGCTATCTTATACAGCCCTGGCTTTGGCGGGGGGTCGAGCCTTTGTTGCGCGATTCTTCAAACGGTCTTATTTATATACTATTCTAACTGCCGCGTAATTCCTGATCGCTTGCCCGAGATTTCCCGGCAGCCGAATATTGATATCGCCCAATAAATCACCGTAGGCGATTAATCCGTAATTGGCCCGATTACCAGCGGCAAGCTCTGAGATAAATGACGTGATATCTATATGGAAATCGTTCGATGTCGCTAACGTAACCGTGTAGGCTCCCACACTCAAGCTGTCGGTGATTGTCTCGGAGTTCTCAAAATCGATATCGTTTTCGGACCACTCCGATGTCAATGGGAACAGGATAAATTCATAAAGCAGATCCGAATCCTGATTCTGAATCGCTAACGGCACGTGGATCTCGGCGTAGATTATCTCCTTGCCCGCTACCTCGTCGGGGAGGGCAAAACTGAAGGCGAACCTGCTTTCGGCGGTGTTATCGTTTGACGCGTTCATCATCACGCAACGGTCTAAGCCGACCGTAACCTCGGCTCCGAAGGCCGACTGAACCATAATCAATATCATCGAAATACAAATTAAGCTTTTCATTTTACCCTCCTTATCGCAATAGTAACATTTTTTTCGAGTCGAAACGGTCGCCCGATTCTATGGTGTAGAAATAAACTCCGGACGATACCGGGTCGCCGGAATCGTTTCTGCCGTCCCAAACGACATTGTACTGCCCGGCGTTGAGATACTCGTTCATCAGGGTTGTAACCTTTTGCCCCATAAGATTGTAAATAGATAGTTCCGTATGACCCGGCTTATCCAACGCGAAGGAGATGTTGG
>SDBU01000197.1_pt1 | contig 86411 bp, 84 predicted proteins | sample 2277071 | NCBI WGS metagenome assembly SDBU01 (sample SAMN10397929, study PRJNA504765) | marine sediment metagenome | isolation source: marine sediment core GS08_GC12, 126 cmbsf | place: Arctic Ocean: Gakkel Ridge, Loki's castle | collected 2008
TTAAGTGGTTCTGTCCGACATATTCGGTGAGGGTTTTAGGTCTTAGCTTTTCTGGTAGAGGAATCGTATAATCTGTCAATTAAGTAATTTTAGTACCTCTAATTGTAACCCAAATAATTCCCGAAATAAAGACTTTCATTTATATAAACTAGTGCTAGAATGTATCTGTGGTTTTAAAAAGTTTGAAGAAAAAAATACCGAGAAAAAGGCCAAAACTGACAAAGCCAAAAATAACATTTGATAGAGTCGGCCAGCTTGTTTTTACGTTTAAAGAAATTACCAAGCTCGCTGCGCAGATTGATAGAAAGATCTTAATACTAGTATTTGTTCTTAACGCTTTATGGGGGTTCTCTGCTGCACCCGGATTTTATCTCGAGAAACTAATTCTTGATAGATTAATTGAAGGTATTGGTAACCCTGACTGGCAACCTTTGGTTTATACAGTAGGTTTCTTAATTAGCTTAAGGCTCTTGCTTGAGTTAGCAAGAAGTATGTCTAGTAGAATTATTGGATTTTACAGAAGAACGATGTCCCGTCTTTTTGAGGCAAAACTTAGTCTTCTTATAGGTAATAAGTTAGCAGAGCTTGATTTGGCCACAATTGAAGATCCTAAATTTAAGGATAAATTTAACAAAATTGAAAGAGAGTCAGGAAGAAGAGCCTGGGGGCTTATGATGCCATTGTCTGATATTCCAAATTATCTTGTGGGTTTTCTATCCGCAGTGGGACTTTTAGTGTTTCTTCACCCATTAATTGCATTAGGCGTACTTGTTATTTCACTACCTCAATTTTTTGTTGACCAAAAATATATTAAAAAAGAATACGAGTTAAGCACCTCACTTTCTCCTCTTCATAAACTTTGGGGATGGCTAACATATTACCTAGTTCGAAATCGGAACTACATGGAAGTAAAAATATTAAATCTTTCTGGATACTTAAGTACAAAGCTTGAACGTGTTCAGAAGCAAGTATTAGATAAGAGAATTGAGCTAAATAAGAAAAGAACATTATCTAGGTTTTGGAGTTTCCTACCGCTTACTTTGTTTGAATTTGGTATATCTTTATGGCTTATATTTTTAGTAATAACTGAAAAAGTTACCGTCGGTTCCTTCGAAATGTATTTGAGGGCATTAAGGTCAGCTGAGCGAAACCTGACGAGTCTTGTTTCTTCTTTTCTGGAAATTTACGAGAACTATATTTATGTTTCAGAGCTTGTTTGGTTTCTAAATCTGAAACCGAAAATTGAGGGTGATCAAAAGGGAATTGATTTACAGAAAGAGAAAAGATACTCGATAACTCTGGAAAATGTTTGGTTTAGATATCGTGAAGAAAATCCCTGGGTAATAAAAGATGTAAATTTAAATATTGCACCGGGAGAACGAGTAGCATTAGTAGGTGAAAATGGTGTGGGGAAAACTACCCTTATCAAGCTTATCGCAAGATTCTACGACCCGGAAAAAGGAAGGATTATGATAGGTGACCATAATCTTACCGAAGTCAAACTATTGGACTGGAGATCGCGCTTAGGAATATTATTTCAGAAATTTGAAACCTATCCTTTTTCAGGTCGAGAAACAGTAGGTTATGGAGATATAAAAAGAGTCAGAGATTTAGCTGACATAAAGGAAGCAGCTCGTAAAACCGGAATAGATACGTATATTGAGAGCTTGCCTTTAAGTTGGGAAAATCCCCTTGCACCCCAATTTGAAAAAGGAGTGGAACCTTCAATAGGTCAATGGCAAAGATTAGGAATTTCTAGAATGCTATTTAAGAAAGATGCAACAATTATAATCATGGATGAACCTACAAGTAATGTAGACCCAAAAGCAGAAGAAAAAATATTTAATGAGCTGATGAAAAAAACCACAGATAAAATATTGATTTTTGTTTCTCAGCGATTTTCAACAGTAAGAAGAGCAGATAGGATATTGGTAATGGATAAAGGCAAAATAATTGAGGATGGGTCGCACGAGGAACTGATGAAAAAGGGTGGTTTGTATTTCGAACTATTTACTCTACAAGCGAAAGGATATCGATGAGTAAAGCGACAGATTTTTTGTCAGGAACAAAGGTTTTGGCAGAGGTTACCTCTCCCATTAATGGTGAGATTAAAGTAGTAAAAACTTTAGTATTCGGAACCTATATTCAGGTTGAAGGATTAACTCAGTCCGGCGGGGTAATGTATTCAGTTTGGAATACGGTATTAAAAAAGGCTAAGAAGGAAGTAGATATGCTGCGGAATGCTTTAATTTTAGGATTGGGTGGCGGTGATGCTGCCAGGTTAATTAAAAAATATTGGCCGGAGGCAAAAATTACCGGAATTGAAATTGACCCAGAGATGGTTAAGCTTGGGCAGAAATATTTAGGTTTAGATGAAAGCAAAGTAACGATAAAAATTCAGGATGCTAAAGATTTTGTCAAAAGCCAAGTTAAGGCAAAAAAGAAATACGACCTTATCTTAATTGATGTTTATGTCGGATACGAAGTACCTGAAAAATTTACCGAAAAAGAATTCATCAAACAAATATTAAAACTTACAGATAAAGACGGTTTAGTTATTTTCAACCGGCTTTACCTTGGAGATAAAAGAAAATTAGCAGAGATTTTCCATCGGGAGTTAATTAAAGTCTTTAAAAAAGTCCGCCCCATCTACCCCGAGGCTAATGTGATGTATTTGTGTTCTAATTAGCTGGCTTGCAAAGCTTGTATTACTGTAGGAAAATATAAGTATGCTGACAAAAGCTTCAGCCTGGAAATGGGTGACAATCCTTTCGGTTATCGGTGTTTTTTTGGCCTTATATCTTTTATATAATTATTATTCTCCCACCCCCAGTACCGTTTGCGATATCAGTGGTAAATTTAATTGCGGCGCAGTAACCAGAGGTGGAACGCTTGCCACAGTTTTGGGTATTCCGGTTGCCATCATTGGTTTGACCGGATACGTTTTGATATTTATTTCCTCCATGCTTAAGAATGTGAAGCTGCTTTTTGCGATGGCTACATTTGGGATGCTCTTCTGCCTAAGGATGACAATTTTGGAGATATTTGTAGTCAAAGTATATTGCCCGGTTTGCCTTGCTTGCCAGCTGGTAATGGCGCTTCTTTTTCTTCTTTCTCTATACTTTCTTTTTTCAAAGAAAAAATAGTTATTCTGCCAACTACCTGAGAGTATTATTAAGTTTAAGAGTATGTTATTTGTTACAATTAATTTGGGATTAGGAGTAAAATCAAAGTTTGTGAGGAAAATCTGTTAAGTAAAGCTTGACACAACCTAAGGTTATGTTGAAAAAAATATTTTCAAAATTACTAGACACGAATCAAAAAGAGCTAGACCGTATAAGTAAAATTGTTTCCGAGATAAACGATTTCGACAAAAAAACTAAAAAGCTTAAAGATACTGATTTTGCGAAAAAAACTTTAGAGTTTGAGAAACGGTTTAAAAAAGGAGAAACGCTACTCGACTTACTGCCGGAAACTTTTGCGCTGTCCCGTGAGGCTGCCTGGAGAGCAATAGGATTAAGGCCTTACGATGTCCAGCTGATGGCGGCGGTTGCCCTTTTTGAAGGAAAAGCGGTTGAGCAAAAAACCGGTGAGGGCAAAACACTTTCCGCGGTCTTGCCTTTGTATTTAAGAGCACTTGAAGGGAGGGGTGTACATTTAGTTACCGTCAACGATTATCTTGCTCGTCGAGACGCGGGTTGGAATGCCCCTATTTTTGAAATGCTTGGGATGTCTGTGGGTGCAATTGCCCAGGAAATGAAATCGTATGTTTATGACCGAAAATTTTCAGATACCAGCCATGGAGATGAGAGGTTGGCACATCTGAGACCGGCGGAGAGGAAAGAAGCATATGAAGCTGAGATTACCTATGGAACCAATAATGAATATGGTTTTGACTATTTGCGTGACAACATGGCTCAAAGACTTGAGCTGAAAGTGCAGCGGGGACACTATTTTGCTATTGTCGACGAGGTAGACTCGGTCCTTATTGACGAAGCAAGAACCCCTCTGATTATTTCGGCACCCGACATCGACCCGACTGACAAATATTTTAAATTTGCGGAGATGGTCGATAAGTTAAACCCGGATACGGATTACACCATTGATGAAAAAGCTAGAAGTGCCACGCTGACGGAACACGGTATTACCAGGGTTGAGAAAATCATGGGGGTGGATAATTTATATGAAAAGGATTTTGAATCAATTCACCATATCGAAAACGCTCTTCGAGCGAGAACATTGTACCTGAGAGATAGGGAATACGTTGTCAAAGAGAACCAAGTAATAATCGTTGATGAATTTACCGGAAGGCTTATGGTTGGCCGACGGTGGTCTGACGGTCTTCATCAGGCGGTTGAGGCTAAAGAAGGAGCCCAAATTCAGCAGGAAAGTAAAACCATGGCCACTATATCTTTTCAGAATTATTTCAGGATGTACGAGGTTTTATCCGGTATGACCGGAACGGCAGCGACCGAAGCGGAAGAATTTAAAAAGATTTATGACTTGGATGTTATCGTTGTACCGACAAATGAGCCCATGATTCGCCGCGACCATTCTGACCTGGTTTATAAAACTATTCGGGCAAAATACGGAGCCATTGTCGCTGAAATCGAGGATAGGTGTTCTAAAGGTCAGCCGGTTTTAGTTGGTACTACTTCGATTGAAAAAAATGAAATTATTGATACCTTTTTAAGGAAGAAAAGGATTCCCCACAATATATTAAACGCGAAAAATCATGAACGCGAAGCAGTAATTATTGCCGAAGCGGGGAAACCGGGAGGAATAACGGTAGCTACAAATATGGCTGGACGGGGAGTTGATATTGTTCTTGGCGGAACTCCACCGGATATGCCCCCGGGAATGGGTAGAGAAAAGTACGAAGAAACGAATGCATATAAAAAATGGAAAGAAAACCATCAAAAGGTTATAAAAGCAGGCGGGCTTCATGTAATTGGTACGGAGAGGCACGAATCAAGAAGAATAGACAATCAGCTTCGGGGACGTTCCGGGCGTCAAGGTGACCCGGGTTCAACCCGGTTTTATCTTTCTTTGGAAGATGACCTGATGAGGATTTTCGGCGGGGAGCAGATTAGCGGGATTATGGACAGACTTAAGCTTCCGGAAGACCAGCCGATAGAAAATAAGCTTGTATCAAGGGCAATTGAACAAGCACAAATAAAAGTCGAAGGCTTTAATTTTGACATGAGGAAAAATGTAGTTGAGTACGACGATGTAGCTAACCAGCAAAGGGAAATTGTTTACAAGTTAAGAGATAGAATTTTGGAGAGCGAGAATTTAAAAGAAGAAGTGCTGGAAAAATTAAGACATCAAGTGGACAGGATTTTACTTGTCTCCTGGCCGGTTGATAGCGGGAAACCGAATTATGAAAAAATAATTGTTAATCTTTTGGAAATAATACCGCTAGACGATACCAGTCGCGAGAGAGTTAAACTGGAGCTGAAAAAATTAAAAGAGAAGGACAAAATGCGTGATTTATTAGTTAAGGTAATAGAGGATGTTCATAAGGCTCGCGAAAAACAGGAAAGCGAAAAGGTAATGAGGCAAATTGAGAAGTTTGCCTATCTTTCGGCAGTCGACAGGCATTGGATAGACCACATCGACCATATTGATGGCTTAAGGGAAGGGGTAAGACTTAGGGGATACGCACAAAGGGATCCGATTGCCGAATTTAAGAATGAGGCTTTTTCGGCTTTTGAAGGACTGATTGACAGAATCGACGGCGAACTGGCAAGAAGGATTTTCAGAATTGGCATTGCCAGACCATCGCCCTCCGGGCCAGCGGTCCTTCAGGGCCTGAGGCCGGTGATTCCGATTGAGCAGGCACGGACTAATGTAGATAAAACCGATGCCATTGGTCTGGCTGCAAAAGATGCCGACCAAACTGCAAAATCCGGCACCCCCGCCTTCAAAGCTTCAAAAAGGCCTTCCTTTGCAGGTACAAAAGAAGGGGAAAAGCAGGTCGTGAAGCGCGAAAAAGTCGGTAGGAATGATCCATGTCCTTGCGGAGCAATTAATCCCAACACGGGTAAGCCTTATAAGTATAAGAAATGCGGTTTAATCAACGCCTCTCATCACAGAGGTTAACGATTATGACTGCCGGAACTCATGATGCTTTTGCCGATATCAGCATAAGCTGACAAACGTGTTAAAATTGGTACAGCAAATATGACTTTAACCCGTTCGACAATGCTTGCACTGGGAACTAAAGCTCCTGATTTTAGTTTACCTGATGTTGTTTCGGGCAGAATAACTTCTCTAAAAGATTTTTCTGACAAAAAAGCACTTTTAGTGATGTTTATCTGTAGACACTGTCCCTATGTATCACATATCGAACACGGAATTGCACAAATAGCCAAAGATTATGCAAAACGCGATATCGGATTTATTGCGATAAGCTCAAATAACGCCGAGGCTCATCCCGATGACGCACCAGGCAGCTTAAAAGAACAAGCAAATAAATTGGGATTTATTTTTCCCTATCTTTATGACGAATCACAAGAGGTAGCAAGAGCATTCACCGCAGCCTGCACACCTGACTTTTTCCTATTCGACAGTGCCAGAAGGCTTGTGTATCGAGGACAGCTTGATAGCAGCCGCCCCGGTAAAGTGTGGGTAAAAGTAGACGGTAGGGATTTGAGAGAAGCGATAGAGGCAGTTTTGAAAGGTAAAAAAGTCAACTCAGACCAAAAACCTTCTACCGGCTGTAACATTAAGTGGAAACCGGGCAACGAACCTGACTACTTTTAGTTCAGTGCTGGAGACATCTAGCTGTGATATCATCAAAATATAATGGAGTTTATAGTTTGGCACTATACTAAAGGACTTCAGTTTTATATTTCAAGATGGCTTTCTTACTTTGACTGGGTAAATCATTATTTTTCTGTACCTCTATTAATTCAAACTCTTTTTTCCCCTTGGAAAAGGTTGGTTGTAGACGACAGGATGTCAGGATTTAATTTAAGAAGGTTTGTTGAAAAAATCACTTTTAACATTATTTCCCGCGGGATTGGAGCGTTAATACGATTTTCTTTGTTTTGGGTTGGATTGGCCCTTATTATAGTAGTTTGCCTGGTGGGGGTATTGGGTCTTTTTATCTGGTTAGTAGTACCCTTGGTAGGTCTTCCTGTTTATTCTCGCCTTAATAAGCACCCGAAACATTTAATAGACCGGCTTTTAGATAAATTAAAATCTTCTCCCAAGACACCCTTGAAATTGTTATTTGATAATGATGCTGGTGATTTCGTACTGGCTCATACCGGTTTGACGCTAAATCAAGTTGTAAAAAATTCAAGCTTGAACGAGGCGCTTTTAGATAATTTTAGCGGTGAAACTTATAGTGAGCTGATGCGCTTTTTGGTAGAAAACCAAGCCTGGAAGGAAGATTTTTTTAGGAAAAAAGGACTTGAGAAAAGTGACTTGGTACTGGCAGCATCTTGGTGGGACAAGCGACGCGAAGAAAAAGCAGAGCTTGGAGAGGTTTTATTCGGCAGGCCCGGCTTGGGATTGGAACTATTATTTGGCTATACGCCTTATTTAAATCAGTACTCTATTGATTTAAGTGCTCCTCGTGCATATTCTCATAGACTCATTGGGCGGGAACAAATTGTTTCGAGGATGGAAAGAATTTTAACCGGGGATGTGAGCGTTATATTGGTAGGTCAGCCGGGAGTAGGAAAAAAGACGGTGGTTTTAGAATTTGCTCACCGTGCATCACAAGGGAAACTTGGTTCCAAAATGGCTTATAGAAGAGTGTTGGAGTTTGATTACAACTTTTTATTGTCAGGGGCAACCGATCTGAATTTGAAGAAAGCAAAACTCTCTCAGATATTGGATGAGGCGGCTCAAGCAGGCAACATTATTCTTATGGTGCGCGATATTCATAGATTAACCAATTCAGATGTCGAGGGGTATGACTTCACCGATATTTTCGAGGAGCATTTGGAGAAAGGAGATTTGAAGGTGATTGCCGTATCGACCCCGCGAGAATACGAAAAGTTCGTTGTTCCTAATATGCGTTTGAGGAAGTATTTAGAACCCGTTGAGGTAATCCAGCCAACCAAAGAGGAGTCAATGCTTATTATAATTGAACACGCTAAGCGTTGGGAAAGCTTGCGCGAGCTGACGATATTAATTCCCGCATTGAGAAAAATCCTCGAGGAATCGGACAGGTTTATTACCGAGATACCGTATCCGGAAAAGGCGTTGGAGCTTTTGGATGCGGTGGTAATGTATCGGGAACAAAAAGGAGGCAAGACAATTTCTATAAAAGATGCAAATACAGTTTTGGCAGAAAAAACGGGAGTTTCTTTTGCCAGGCTAACAAAGCAGGAAAAAAAGCAGTTGGCTAATCTGGAGGAAATTATTCACGCACGATTAATAAATCAGGATGCAGCCGTGAATTTAATTGCCAAAAGCCTTCGGGCAAAAACGTTGGGAATTGCTGAGGAAAAGCGCCCGATCGGCTCTTTTCTATTTTTAGGCCCAACCGGAGTGGGGAAAACCGAAACTGCAAAAGTTCTGGCTAAAGTTTACTACGGCTCAGAAAAAAATATTTTAAGGTTTGATATGGCTGAATTTGCCGGCGGGGAAGGACTGGAAAGGTTAATTGGTTCAGTTAATAATAATCAGCCCGGAGCATTGACGACTGCAGTAAAGAATAAACCAGCCAGCCTTCTTCTTTTGGACGAGATAGAAAAATCTTCCAAAGAGATCTACAACCTATTTCTATCGCTTCTAGACGAAGGAGAAATGAAAGACGCCTTCGGAAAAACTATTATTGGCAGCCATTTATTTGTCATTGGAACGTCAAATGCCGGTGCAGAATATATTAGACAACTGGTATCTAGAGGAGTGAGGGGAGAAGAGCTCCAAACAGAGGTTGTGAATCATGTTTTAGAACAAGGTATCTTTTCGCCGGAATTTTTAAACAGGTTCGACGGGGTAATTGTATATGAACCATTAAAGACCGAAGACTTAGTAAAAATAGCTAGGCTGCAGTTGGAGGATTTAGCTCTAAACCTCAAAAAGAAAAATATTTACCTTCAGGTTACTGATGAGGTAGCTCAAAAGTTGGCGGAAGACGGGTATGACCCGGCCTTTGGCGCCAGACCAATGAAGCGAATAATAAACCTAATCTTAGGAGATTTAATCGGTCGGGCAATGCTAAATAAAGAACTAAAAGAAGGTGCCAGGATAAAAATTATCCCTGGGGAGAAGAAGGAGGAGTACCATTGGGAAAAGTCTAGATAAAACCCCATTTGGATAGCTATAGCATCCAACCCTGGGGTTTTTCATTTTCCTCTTTGCCTACGCGTATTTTACCTGATACTATGAATCTAGTTAGATTTTTTGTCAAACTCCGCCTGGAAGCGGAGAGTTTGACGTTGGAATATGAAGAAAAAACTGCTAAAGTTTGGGAGACAACTAACTCCCTATAAGGCTAGAGCACTAGCCGTATTTTCTAACGAAAACAAGCTGTATCTTCTCTATCAATCATCTATGTCTAGTGTGGGTTTATTCCAGATAGACAAAAGCCCGAATGGTGTTGACTTCAGCCTTTTTGACGATAGCGCCAGTATAAAAATATCTGACGGCAAAAAGGAAAATATAGCCAACTGCAGCGATTTCAGAATTTCAAAAGCCGGACAACATTTTTTCCTAACATATAAAAATACTTTAAACAAAAAATCTCATCTTGAAGGGGCGAATTCTTCAGATTTAGTTAACTGGGAAAAGTTAGGCAGAATATCTACTCCGGGAGAGACAGGTATGCTCGTACCTGAATTTAAGCATAAGGGCGAATACGTGCTTTACTTTGGAGAGCAATCGATTATTGTCGCTTCTTCACGAGATTTAATAAAATGGCGGGTTTTGGGAGGCCCAATTAACCAGCTAATGGAGAACTCAAAGGGAATAGAGATAAAGATAGCTGAAGTTAAAGAGGTAGAAGAAGGCATTCTCCTTATCTATTATCTCAAAAAGATTAAAAGAAAAAATATTTTTAGTATCAAAGCTGCTTTATTTGACAAGGATAGCCCGAGTAAAATTTTGTGGGATAAGCTAATTTGGGAACAAAGCAAAGAATTTGAAAAAAAGAATTCTTTACCGCTAGGAGCAATTTTAGGTGGAAACAAGCTGGTTGCTTATTGGCAGGCGAAAAACGGAGAAATATTCACCCTGACATTTCCCTACTTTGCTTCGGTATTGACACACATTAAGCCGGCTTTTATTTCTCCAATCATCTCAAAATTCAAGAAAAACCCTATCCTTGAGCCGATAATACATCATTTTTGGGAATCGAAAGCAGTCTTTAATCCCACTGCTTTTTACGACGAAGGCAAGGTTCACCTGGTTTATAGAGCGGTTGGCGATGATGACGTTTCTACTTTAGGATATGCCGTAAGTCACGATGGAGTAAATATTCATAAAAGACATAAAAGCCCTATTTATGTTCCAACTCAACCGTTTGAGGGGAGTGAGCTTGTGGCAAGGGGCCATTGTACTCGGGTTAAAAAATATAAAATACATAAAAAGTCTCCGTATGTTTCAGGCCCAGGTGTTGGCGGATGCGAGGATCCAAGGATTACGAAACTGGAGGGAAGGTTATATATGACCTATGCTGCATTTAATGGTTATGAACAAGCGCGTTCAGCTTTTTCGTCTATCTCAGTCGATGATTTTCATAATTCAAAATGGAATTGGGAAAAGCCGACTCTTATGACTGCAAAACCTACTGTTTGGGGTACAGGGGGGAAAAACGCATGCTTCCTCTCAGAAAAAATAAATGGTAAGTACGTTATTATGCATAGATTTTGGCCCAACATTATTGTTGACTATGTGGATGATCTGGAATTTGGAGAGGACAGTAAGTTTTTAAGAACGGGAAGACCCTTAAATCTTCCCGATGATATGTGGGACAAAGGACGCTTTAATACTGGTGCTGTGCCTCTAGGAACAGATAGTGGTTGGGTGGTGAGTTATGGCACCCAAAGCAAGATTGACAAAAATCGGTATAACATCGGAGTTAGATTGCTCGATAAAGATAACACGAAAAAAATTCTCGCAGATTATAAAAATATCTGTGACCCCGATGGAACAGAGTTTCTTGAAAGCGAAGGCATAATCGCCCCAAGGGCCCATGCTTGGGATAGTGCAAAAATCGGCATTGGTGCCCCTCCTATTAAGACAGATGAAGGATGGCTTCTTATTTACCAAGCTGTTGGTTATCATGACTCGTCTAAGTATAAAGCTGGAGCAATGTTATTAGATTTAAATAACCCTGCAAAAGTTCTCTACAGATGCTCAAGTCCACTTTTAGAACCCACCGAGAGTTATGAGAATGAGGGACACAAAGCAGGAGTTATTTATCCTTGCGGAGCAGTAATAAAAAACGACGACCTCCTAGTTTATTACGGAGGCGCTGATACTGTGTCTTGTGTAGCGCATGCAAATATCCACGAGTTTTTATATCAGCTAAAGAGTTCGGGTAATGCCACATTAAAGTCGGAAGAGTTACATTAAGATTACTCCCTAAATTTTATGATCAAAGTAAAGCGATATTCGGGAAATCCAATTCTTAAACCAAGCAAGAGAGCTTGGGAAAAAGAGGCAGTTTTTAATCCGAGTGTAGTGAAGGATGGGAAAGCGTATCATATGGTTTATCGCGCGATAGGAGAAGAGCAGATTTATCATCATGTTAATTTAAGACTGAACACAATTGGCTATGCGAAAAGTAAAGATGGAAAAAAATTTGGCAACAAAAAACAGCTTATAACTCCTAAGCATAGTTGGGAACATTATGGATGTGAGGACCCGAGAGTTACTAAATTAGACGGTAAATATTATATTTTATATACTGCTCTTTCTGATTATCCCCACAGCGCTGCCGGAATAAAAGTAGGGTTAGCGGTAACAAGTGATTTCAAAAAGATAGAAAAGAAGCGTCTTATATCTCATTTTAATTCCAAAGCGGCATCGCTATTTCCTGAAAAAATAAACGGAAAAATTACGATGATGATTACTATTAATACAGATATCCCTCCGTCTAAGATTGCTATCGCCAGCTTTCCCGCCGAAGAAGCCATGTGGTCGGATTCTTACTGGGAGAATTGGCTGAAAACAATTGACGATAGCACTCTTTCACTTTTGCGGGAGGGAAATGACCACGTAGAAGCTGGTGCGCCACCGGTTAAGACAGAGAAAGGTTGGTTGGTGCTCTACAGCTATATAAAAAACTATAAAAATCCTCCGCCTACTTTTGGAATTGAGGCTGTCCTTTTAGACTTAGAAAACCCTTTGAAAATAATCGGCAGAACCAAAGAGCCTCTTTTAGTACCTCAAGCTGATTATGAAACCAGCGGTGCAGTGCATAATATTGTTTTTCCAACCGGTGCGTTAGTTGAAGGAGACATTTTAAAGATTTATTACGGCGCCAGCGATAATTATATTTGCTTAGCCGAAACAAGTTTAAAAGATCTGCTTGACGAAATGCTAACGGTAGGGCGCGAACCGGTTAAATTAACAAGATATAAATGGAATCCAATTATTACTCCAAGACCGACAAGCAATTGGGAATCGAAATTTACATTTAATCCCGCCGCCGTTTATGAAGGAGGAAGGGTCCATATTGTTTATCGGGCAATGAATGACGAGTATAAGTCGGTTCTGGGCTATGCATCTAGCGAGGACGGGGAACATTTTGATGAGCGGTTGTCTGACCCGATTTATACTTCACGCGAAGACACTCAGAAAAAAATCGACCCTATTTATCATAGTTGTGAAGACCCCCGGATTACCAAAATAAAAGATAAATTGTATATGTGCTACACAGCTTTTGACGGAAAAACACCCACGGTAGTTTCTTTAACTTCAATTAAAGTAAGAGATTTTTTGGACCATAAGTGGAACTGGGAGACTCCGAGAATAATTTCCGACCCGGTAAGAAGCGATAAAAACACCTGTATCCTTCCGGAAAAAATTAAGGGTAACTACATTTTTTTCCATCGTCTTGAGCACAAAATTTGGCTCGATTCTTTCAAGGACTTGAAGTTCGTTGGTGGACGGTGGTTGGACGGAGAGCCAATGATGCATCCTCGCGAAGAAAGCTGGGATAGCCAGAAAGTTGGTATTGCGGGTCCTCCAATAAAAACTGAAGAGGGTTGGCTTTTAATTTATCACGGCTTATCCAAGCACGATAAAAAATATAGATTAAGCGCTGCTCTTTTGGGCTTGGAAAATCCGGGGAAAGTTTTAGCCAGACTTGAGTATCCAATTTTAGAGCCGGAAACAGACTATGAAAATGTGGGAGACAGACCGGGGACGGTTTTTGGCTGCGGTAACGTTATTATCGCCGATAAATTGTATATTTATTATGGCGCAGCAGACCAGGTGGTAGCCGTTGCCTCGTGTACGATGAACGACCTTCTGAGTGCTCTAATTGCGGCTAAAACCGCCAGCAATAATTAAAATGTATCTTCTTTTTGATATCGGCGGAACCAAAATGAGGCTGGCTAGATCTAGCGGTGATGATTTCTTCAACGTGCCTAAGGTGGTTCAAACTCCTAAAGATTACCAAGAAGGTCTCGAAGTTTTTAAAAAGTTTTCAAATGATGCTGATATTTTAGGAAAGATTAAAGCCATAGTTGGGGGGATGGCAGGACCATTGGATAAAGAAAAGACTATGACAGCCAGTCCGCCTAATCTGCCGGGATGGAAAATGAAGCCCCTGAAAAAAGACTTAGAAGAATTATTGAAAGCTCCAGTATTTTTAGAAAATGATGCTGATATTGCCGGCTTAGGCGAAGCTACTTTTGGTGCCGGTAAAGGGTATGATATTTTAGCCTATCTTACTATTAGCACCGGCGTTGGTGGGGGGAGAATAGTTAAAGGAAAGATTGATGAAAATTCAATGGGTTTTGAGGTTGGCCATCAGATTATCGATGCAGATTCATCAATATTTCCGGAAACAAGAAAATTTGAGAAACAGATTAAAGAAAAGGGTTGGAATTTCGGTTCACTCTCAAGCTATATTTCCGGATCGGCTATTAAAATGAGATATGGTAAGGAACCAAAAGAAATTTTTGATGAAAATGTTTGGGAAGAATTGGCAAAGATATTAGCCATTGGCCTGAATAATACGATTGTTCACTGGTCACCTGACGCTGTTATCTTGGGAGGGTCAGTGATGAATAGAATATCGATAGATAGAGTGAAATTTCATTTGAAACAAACTTTAAAAATATTTGTAAATCATCCCGAGATTAAAAAAGCAGAGCTAGAAGACCAAAGTGGTTTATATGGAGCACTAGCTTTAATTGCGCAAATGAAAAAATGACCCTACTACTTAGTAGTATAATCAACCCAGCATCCGGAGGTTTCTGGGAGAGCGTAGTCTTCTAATAGCCTGGTTTTCTATCTGGCGTGCACGTTCCCGAGTAACTCCGAGTTTATCACCCACTTCTCTAAGAGTGTGTTTTTCACCGTCAAATAGACCATAGCGGTGTTTTAGAACAGTTGCCTCTCGGGGGGGTAATTCTTCAAGTATTTTCAAAAGTTTTTCACTTAGGTCCTTTTTATCCATTTCTTCTGAAGGGCTTTTAGCTTTATCATCTTCAACAAAATCTGCCAAAGAGGAGTCTCCTTCGGGATTATTTGGAGCTTCAAGGGAAAATGGTCGGAGGTTAGCATCTATCATCTGCTGCACTTTCTTAGGTGATTCCCCAAGTGCTTCGGCGGTCTCTTCTACGGCTGGGTTGCGTCCTAGTATTTGGGTTAACTGGTGGTTTATTCTCAGCATTTTATAAATCTTATCATTCATATGAACCGGCACTCTGATTGTCCGGCCCTGGTCGGCAATTACCCTGGTAACTGCCTGTCTAATCCACCAGGTAGCATAAGTAGAGAATTTATAACCCCGCCGATACTCAAATTTCTTTTCTGCCCGGATTAAGCCAATATTTCCTTCCTGGACTAAATCTGCAAAAGGAACTCCCCGACCCTTATATTTTTTCGCCACACTGATGACTAATCTTGTATTAGCTGTTAGTAAGCGCTCTCTGGCTGCCCAACCGTCTTCGATTATATTTTGGAGCTCTTCTTTTCTTTGAGAGGTAAAGCCGCCTTCGTTTAGCTCTTCGATCAAAACCAGCTTAGCTTTTGAGCCTTTTTCTATTCGGATACATAACTTGACTTCTTGCTCCGCAGTTAATAACGGGGTTTTGCTGATGTCGTTTAAGTAAAGACCAAAAGTTTTAGCGCGATCGATTAAATATGCGTCATCCGCTTCTTTTGGGAGACCACCCTCCTTTTTTCCGTCCTTTTTATTATCAACTTCAACCTCCGTATCTATCCCCTCGACATCTTTTCTTTCGACTAAGCTGATACCAGCCTCTTCCAGATTATCGGCGATATCAACTAACTGCTCATTTTCATAGCCTTTGAAGAGAAGAATAAAGTCATCGATATTAAAGTCCACTCTTTCCGATTCTATTATTCTTTCTACCTTTTCATCCACGGAAAGGTGATGCCAGTTATCAGTTACGATACCTTCGATTTCTAAGTCCGGTCTTTCTGCTATTTGTTCTAATTCTGCCGACATCGCATTAGGCAGGCAGATTATTATAGCATCTCTCCCGTACCGCTTAAGCGGTTTGATAAAGTGAATTAAGGATTTGACAATTCTGTCCTACTCTTTTATGCTATCGGATAAAGCGGTATGGAAGAAGAAAGACAGGAAAAAGAAACTACTCAGACTCCAGATGAAACCTCAAAAGAAGAGGCTTCTTCTAATTTACAACGTTCTGAACGCTTAAAACGGAAAAAAATTGGCAAAAGACGATCGGGTAGATTTAATAAAAGATACCTTCTTCTAATAGTTGTCATTATTGCAGTAACGGCAGGAATTTGGTTTCTTTTGAGAAAACCTCAGATAGAAATAGAGCCTCTTCCGGAGGAAGAAACTAAAAAGGAGCAAGGCGAACCAACGTTTACTCCAACACAAAAGCCGGTTAATAAAGATGAAATAAGCATAGAAGTTCTTAATGGAACCGGCATGCCCAAAGAGGCTTCTTTCCTTCAAGGGAAACTACGGGATTTGGGCTATACCGATATTGAACTAGGCAATGCTGACACTAAAGATTTTGTCGTTACAGAAGCAACTTTTTCATCCAACGTGCCGGAAGAAGTTAGGGATGAGATAATTGAAGAGCTTGAAGATACATATAAAGAAGTTGATTCAGGTACCGGCTCATCCGGGAAAAGCGATATCACCATTATTACAGGTTATAAAAAGGGACATACGCCGACTCCATCACCAGCACCTACAACCGAACCTATCGAGACACCTACGCCAACGGCGTCACCCTCGGCAACTCCCATCCCGTAGTGCAAGTCATGACTTTTCGGTTCTTGTAATCAATAATTATTTTTGGAAGAATTAGAAGCTATGGAACAAAAGATTTCTTTTGATTGGAAAAATATCTTAATAGTATCTGGCTTTGTAGTGATAATTATTTCAGGAGTAACAGCTTTTTCAATCTTTAGTAAACCAAAGGATGAGGTTTTTGACCAGATAGAACAAACAGAACATATGTTAGAACAGGAAGGAGGTGTAGATAATATGCAAATTGAAGATATGGCTGAAGGAACAGGTATTGAGGCAAAAGAAGGTGATACTGTTTCGGTACACTACACCGGCACTCTTACCGATGGAACAAAATTTGATAGTTCACTGGATAAAAATGAGCCTTTTGAATTTACTTTGGGAGCCGGTTCGGTAATAAAAGGATGGGACCAGGGAGTAGCGGGAATGAAAGTCGGAGGCAAAAGGAGACTAACCATTCCGCCTGAACTTGCTTATGGCGAGGCGGGGGCGGGTGCGTCAATTCCGCCAAACGCGACCTTGGTGTTTGAAATTGAGCTTCTTGAAATTAAATAGAATTCCTTTTACACTTAAAGGGTGGAACTAGTAGCTTCAGTCTGCATAATCATCTTAACTGTCGTAAACACTCTCCTGCCTATGGCAGCTTCTCCGCGCGTACTTGGTACAAAAGTTGCAACAGATACTTCAGTTAGAGCTGATGCACTTAGCGAAGCCAGAGAAGCAGCCAGGGAAGAAAGGCAGGATGCTAGAGATGAGTTTAGGGAAAGATTAGCCGAAGTAAGAAACGCTCAAAAACGAGAGAGATTAGAACATGTTAGCCAAATGCTCGATCAGATTAACGAAAAATGGGCGGCTCATTTTGATAATGTTTTATTAAGATTAAGTGAAATACTGGCTAAGATTGGAACACGGGCAGATAAATTAGAGGAGGATGGACAAGACGTAGCTTCAGTGCGCGATGCGATTGCCGATGCAGAGGCAGCCATCGATGCTGCCCAAGTTGTCGTTGATACTCAAGCAGAAAATATTTACGTAATCGATATTACTGATGAAGAGAGCCTGAAAGATGATGTTAAAAGTGCAAGGGATGAGCTTCATACTGATTTAACAGTAGCCAGGGACGAAGTTAAAACTGCCAGACAAGCAGTACACGATGCCTTCCAAGCTCTCAAAGATGTGCGTAGTGTTCAAGACACTGGGGAGGGAGTAACCGATGAAGAATAAATATATTAAAGGATTATCAACACTACTGATTCTTTTTGCCGGTTTAGCAGTAATATTAATTAGTTTTGTTATTTTCAATTTACTAAGGCGAGAAAAGAAAGAAACCACACGCTCAGAAACAACAGAAGTGATGACTGAGGAAGGGGAAACTGATGAGACTGATGAGACTGCCGAAATTTCAGATTCTGATGAAATAGACGTGATTGAACAAGAACTAGATGATACCATTGAGCGTTCTTTTGACGCAGATTTTGAAGAATTAGACGAAGAAGCAACTTCTCTTTGATTAACATACTCCTATAACCCGCATTTTCCAGCCTTGACTATGATATTATTTAGGTTAAATGGATATTGTTCACCTTCTTAATAAGACTTTTAATTTTAAAGTAGGCCAAGTTAACATTGCACCTACATATTGGCAGGCAGCGGCGATAGTATTTCTTTTGTTTCTTTTAGTTTTGACACTTGCCCGAATGAGATATTTATTCGTTCACTGGTCCTTGGGGAAATCTGCTATTGCCATGCTTTTTTGGGGATTTTTATTAGCCTTAATTGTTGAGGGATTTATGTTAATCGGGGGTAAAACGCTGTTAACCGAATTAATAGGTTGGGAAAATCCCCCAAAACCGATAAGTACTGCGCTTGATTCAGGCAGGGCCAGGCTGGTTAATGTTTTAGGAGAAGATGACGAGGTTGAATTTTCAACTCTCCCTGCTTCGACATATTCCAGCGTAGTGGAAAATTTCCAGCTTTTAAGCTCAAGCGAAAAAGAGAAAGCGCGTTCCTTTATTTGCGAGCCATAAACCAACATGGGTGACCTTAAGATTAGAATTAAAAATATTCAAAAAGAAGCATCTCTGATAAGCAGCACTATTGATGTAGGAAAGAATAAGAAAAGAATATTAGAATTGACGGAAAAAAGTTCAGCTTCCGATTTTTGGGATAACCGTGAAGCTGCCACTAAGATGATGCAGGAATTGAGCGACTTAAAAAAAGAAGTTGAAGAAATTCAAAAACTTGAAAGTGATATCGAAGCGCTGTCGGAACTAGTAAAAGAAGATAAGAATACAGCCGATTTAGCAAAAGAGATCGATGCGGTTGAAAAAAATATTAGTAAATTAAAAACAGCTTCATTCTTATCAGGACCATATGATAAAAAAACTGCCGTTGTTTCAATTCATGCCGGACAGGGAGGAACTGAAGCAATGGATTGGACAAGCATGCTTTACCGGATGTATTTGAAATATTCAGAAAAGAGAGGGTGGAAAATAAAGGAGCTAGATAAATCTGCCGGAGAAGAAGCGGGGATTAAAAGCCTCACTTTTACTGTAGAAGGTGATTACGCTTATGGTTATCTGAAAGGTGAAGCTGGAACTCATCGCCTGGTACGCCAATCTCCTTTTAATGCCGATAAATTAAGACAAACTTCTTTTGCTCTTGTTGAGGTATTGCCCGAATTGGAAGAGGTTGATTTGCCCGATATTAAAATGGACGATGAAGACCTTGAGTGGCAGTTTTTCCGGGCATCTGCTCAAGGAGGACAAAACGTTCAGAAAGTATCAACCGCCGTCCGTGTTAAGCACAAACCGACCCAGATTACCGTCACTTCACAGGCAGAGCGCCATCAAGAACAGAACCGAAAAATAGCCTTAAATTTACTCCGGGCGAAACTCTGGATTCGAAAAAAGGCTCAGCATGAAGCTGAAAAAAAGGAATTAAAAGGGGAATATAGGCCTGCTTCATGGGGTAATCAAATCCGCTCCTATGTCCTGCATCCTTATAAGATGGTCAAGGATTTACGTACCCAAGTTGAGACTTCTGATACCGAAGCAGTTTTAAGTGGAGAGCTCGACCAATTCATTGAAGCCGAACTAAAAATAAAGTAATGCCTTGTCACTTATCTCTTTTTGATTTATATTGAATATTATGGAAGAAGCCAAAGTACAAGAAGAAAGTAAACCGGAAGGCGATAAAAATTTAGAGGCAAATAAAACACCTCTTTTAAAGAAGTTTCCCAAAAAAGTCGGTAAACACAAATCCTCTCTCGCAATAGGAGCTTTATTGGTAGTTTTGGCTGGAGTGGGAACCGGCTGGGTGATTTCCGGTAGTTCTTTGGAAAGAGGAGGGGGACCAATTGATGTGGCACCTGGCGCTGAAAAATCGCCAACCGAAGCAGGAATTGCCGATGAGGAAACTTTTCGCGACTCTGCTGAAGGGATTTTAGAAGAAGGCGGAATTGACGGTGAAGGGACGTATCATTTAGTCCGTGAAGGGGGACTGTCAAAGTATGCTTATTTAACTTCGACCGTAATTGACATGCAGCCTTTTGTCGGTAAAAAAGTTCAAGTCTGGGGAGAGACGATTTCGGCAAAAACGGCCGGTTGGTTAATGGATGTTGGGAAAATCAAAGTTCTCGAATAATTAAGTTGAAATAACCTCCTTTTAAAATGTCTTCCAAGCTAGCTTTGATGGTGTTCTTTTGATAATCTATTAGGGAAAGCTTCGCCTGCTATGTTAAGAATAAATAAGGTAACTAAGACTTTTGGGGATATCCAAGCTTTGGATGATATAACTTTCGATGTTGATGAGGGTGAATTTGTTTTTATTTGCGGACCATCGGGTGCGGGCAAAACTACCCTTTTTAGGTTAATACTGCGCGAATTATTGCCTGACAGCGGTGAAATATATCTTGATAAAAAAGATATCACCAAGCTTGATAAGAAAGAAATCCCTAGCTTAAGACAGCAAATTGGAGTAGTATTCCAGGATTTTAAAGTTCTTCCCGAGAGGACGCTTCGGGAAAATGTAGAGGTTGCCTTGGCGGTTCAAGGAATCCCCAGGGCTGAGTGGAAGGATAGAGTTAATCATGTGTTGAAATTAACCGGGCTAAGACCAAGAGCAAACATGTTTCCATCTCAATTGGCAGGAGGCGAATTGCAAAGAGTTTCGCTGGCAAGAGCTTTAGTTATTAATCCCAGAATAATATTGGCAGATGAACCAACAGGAAATTTGGATTGGGAAACTGCCGATGAATTGATGGACCTTTTCCGCTCAATAAATAAAGAGGGTAAAACAATAATAATGGCAACCCACCATAAGCTTATTGTTGATAAGGCAGGCAAAAGAGTAATCACTATAAAAAAGGGTAAAATAGAAGGGAAGAGTAAAGATAAGCCTAAATTGAAGAAAAAGGAGAAAAAGTAATCTAAATTAACCTAATTGTTAATTGAGATTTGTAATTGTTTAGAAATTAGAAATTTGGATTTAGAAATTTTCAGGATATGATAAAGATGCATTTAACAACAGCCTGGGATCATATTAGGAGGTCTCCCTTTCAAGCGCTCGCCGCAGTAATTGTTTTAAGCGTTACTTTTTTTGTTGTCACCATACTTTCGGTTCTAGTCTATTCGTCAAGCTCGATATTGAGATACTTTGAGACAAGACCGCAGGTGATTGCATTTTTAAAAGACGATGCTCAGATTGAGGATATCTCCAAACTTCAGAATAAACTTACGGATGACGTAAGAGTTAAGGATGTTTTATATGTTTCCAAAGAAGACGCACTGGAAATATATAAAAGCGCTACCAGTGATAACCCGCTTTTGTCGGAACTTGTTAGCCCCTCAATATTTCCTGCCAGCCTGGAATTTTCCTTGGTTGAATTAGATTTTGCGGATGAAGTGATAAGCGATGTTTCTGAAGAAGAAGTAGTGGAGCAAATAGGCTTTACTGCTTCCGTAGGTTTCGGCCAGGAAAGCATCCAAAGTGTAGTGGATAGGTTAAGGAGCGCTACTTTTTATCTTCGGGTCGGAGGTGGGGGATTTGCTCTTCTTCTGGTGGGGACTTCGTTTTTAGTGCTTTTGATAATTATCAGCATGCGCATGTCAACTAGGAAAGAGGAAGTTGAAATACTGGATTTAATCGGCGCTACCGGCAGTTTTATCAGAAGCCCGATTATCCTTGAAGCTCTACTTTATGCATTTTTTGGAGTAATTATTGGCTGGACAGTTTCTTTAATACTGGTTTTATACGCCACGCCTTCTGCAATCAAATACTTTGGAGATATTCCTGTTTTACCAAAAAATACGTCGGGATTATTAGCCCTATTCGGAATCATTCTTATAAGTGAACTCTTGCTAGGTTTTCTGTTGGCTTTTGTCGGCAGCATTTTTGCGGTATCCCGTGCTCGTCGCAGAAAATGAAAAGCCTGTATAAAATCTTTCTTTTTCTTGTCATTTTTTCCCTGCTATTTAGTTCTCCATTTTTGAGGGAACACTTTTCCATTTATGCTACTGATTCGGCCACGCAAAGACTTCAAGAATTAAGTGAGCAGATTGAGCAATATCAAGCAGAGATAAACAGGCTTAAGTCTCAGGCCAGCACTCTCTCTAACCAGATTGCCCAATATGATGCCCAAATTAGACTAACGGCTTTAAAAATTGACGAAACTCAGGAAAAAATTCTTCTTTTAGGCGGCAGGATTGACCAGTTGGAAGACTCATTAGTTTCATTATCAAGAGCGTTTTCGTCCCGGGTAGTTCATACGTATAAGATGGCCAGGTTAAATGAACCATTAATACTTTTAATTACCGCCGACGATTTATCTGATGTTGTATCCAGTTTCCATTATTTGCAGAAGATTCAGGAATCAGATAGGGATTTATTGATAAGGCTAGAGCAGGCACAAGTTAACTACAAAGATGAGAAAATAGACCACGAAGATTTAAAAGTGGAACTTGATGAGCAAAAAGCGTTTTTAGACTCTCAAAAGGTTGTCAAGGCGAATCTATTGGTGATAACTAGGAATGACGAGAAAAAATATCAAGACCTTTTGGCTGCAACCCGGGCTGAGTTTGAGGCGATTCAGGCTATTATTGCCGGAAAAGGAGACGAAGAAAAAATAGGAGGAGTAAGCGCGGGTGAAAAAATTGCTTCAACTATTTCCGGACCGTCCTGCAACTCAAGCGGTGGACATCTCCATTTTATTATCAGCGAAAATGGTTCAACTCACAGCCCCTTCAATTATTTAAAATCAGGAATAGCTTTTGAGGATTGCTCCGGCTCTTCCTGTGGAAGCGGTAACGGAGACCCTTTTAATCCATCAGGTTCATGGGAATGGCCGATGAATCCAACCATTAAATTTACCCAAGGATACGGCTCGACTTGGGCTGTGCATAATACCTGGGTCGGTAAAATTTACTCTTTTCACAACGGCATTGATATTGATGGCCAATCCTCAGGCGAAGTAAAAGCGGTTAAATCAGGCACACTTTATCGGGGTAGCTACACCGGCCATAATGGCTGCCGGCTTCGCTACGTTCGGGTTGACCACGACGATTCCAACCTCGATACATTCTATTTGCACATCAACTATTAGTTGCGATACTAATCTACGAATGCATGCGAATGATACGAATGAATACGAATATTTAAATGCCCAAAATCTGTTTCCCTATACTCCTAGGTTTAATCCTCGTTTTTTTCTTTATCACAACAGCTTCAGCACAGGTGGTGGCTGATGCATCTTATTTTGAACCGCTCTTAGTACATTTCGAGCAATTAAGGCTTATCTAAGGCCACGTTGTTCAATTTTTTCGGAATCAGAACCTCAAGCACGCCATCCAGATATGGGATCAGAAGGGTCTATACCGACCTGTGCTCAGCACAGATTCCAACGGTAAGACCGTGGTCTTTAGAAAAGCTTTTGTTTTCCGAGTGGAATTATGTTAAAAATGGCAAAACACCGTCATTGATTAAATGCAAAAACAAATCATAAAAAGAGTAATTCCTAAAAAAAGGAATGGTAGTGAAATTACTTCTTCTGTTTTCTTTGAAATCTTTTTCTATCCAGCTCTGTAAGCTGTTTTTTGCGAAGTCGTAGTGAAGTAGGTGTAATCTCCAACAGCTCATCTCCTTCTAGAAAATCTAGATTTCTTTCCAAACTTAAAACTGTAGGAGGGGTGAGTTGGATAATGCCGTCTGAGGATTTACTTCTCATATTTGTGAGCTGCTTACCTTTGCAGACATTTATATTTATATCATCATCTTTTGCATTTTTACCTATTATCATTCCTTCATAAACTTCTGTTGCAGGCTCTATAAAAGTAATTCCTCTAGTTTGTGCAGCACGAAGTCCATATGAAAGAGCACTCCCCGACTTAGAAGCAATTAGTACTCCCGTTCTCATTTTGGGAATAGTTTTTCCTAGTGGTTTGTATCCATCTAATTTTGAGCTGAAAACTATAGTTCCTTTTGTTTGCGTCAACAGTACGTTTCGAAGTCCAACGAGCGTGCGTGTCGGAATATGATAAACAAACTCGGTTTCTTTTTCGTTTATCGAAGTAGTACTTATGAGGATTGCATATCTTTTACCCAATTCTTGATTTATTACTCCAACGTACTCATCAGGAACAATTATGTTCAACTCTTCAACTGGTTCCATTTTCTTCCCATCGATTTCTTTTATAATCACTTGTGGTTTTTCCACTTCCATCTCATATCCTTCTCTCCTAAGATTTTCTAGAAATACTGCCAAATGAAGCTCCCCTCTACCTGATACTTCAAGCTTTCCTTCGCTTTTTTTGGCAAGCCTAAGACTTAAGTTTTTCTCAAGCTCTTTATTCAACCTTTCCGCCAATTCTCTTGGAGTTGAGTATTCTCCTTCTCTACCCGAAAAAGGAGATGAGTTGGAGCTGATCGTTATACTCATCGTGGGCTCGCCTATTTGAATTCCGGGAAGTGAAACAGCGTCTCCAGGTTCGGTCACAGTATCACCAATGCTAGCTTTTTTTGCTCCTGCAAAAAAAACTATATTACCAGATTCAGCGCTATCCACCTCAACTCTTTTCAAACCACTTGAAACAAAAAGTTTTTCAACTGTTAGAATCTCCTCCGGGTTTTTGGTTAGTATCACCTTTTTTCCTTTTTGGAGAGTTCCCTGATGAATCTTTCCCATTACTATTCTCCCCACATGTGAGTCATAATCAAAAGAAGAAACCAGCATTTTGAAACTCTTATCTACTTCTATCTTAGGAGCCGGAATGTGTTCAACAATACTAGTCAAAAGTGGAGCAACATCTGATTGTACGTCCAAATTTGTAGGAACCTGATTAAACACTCTTCCATCACGGCCTATGGCATATAGGACAGGGTAGTTTAACTGAGATTCGTCTGTAGCAAGCTGTAAAAACAAGCTTTCTGTCTTATCAATTACGTATGGTATCCTGGCATATTTTTTGTCGATTTTATTTATAATCACAATAGGTTTCAGTCCCAACTCCAAAGCCTTCTTTAGTACAAACCTGGTCTGAGGCATTGGACCTTCTTGGGCATCAATGATCAGAAGAGCTCCCTCTGCCATCCCGAGAGTTCTTTCGACTTCACCAGAAAAGTCAGTGTGACCAGGAGTATCTATGATGTTTATCTTGGTGTCTTTGTAATCAATTGAGCAGTTTTTGGCCAGTATAGTTATGCCTCGCTCACGCTCGATGTCATTACTATCAAGTATTCGATCAGTCTGCATTTCTTTCTGGTTTTCCCGAAAGACATGTGTTTGCTTGAGCATGGCATCGATAAGAGTAGTCTTACCATGATCAATGTGTGCAATAACTGCAATATTTCTGATTGATTTCATATATTTTTCTTCAACAAAAAACCCGCCAACCTAGTTGTAAACGGGTTTGCGTGATTATACCTTATTTACGGCAATATTTCTTATGCCACCCTCCCACGGTGGTAATATCTCATCAATTACAAATGCTTAAATTCGTTGATTTCACAACTAGCGATGGATTGACTCTTCCCGGACTTTTGTATGAGGCTAAGGGCTCGAAAGGTTCTAGACCGGCCTGCTCAGCTAAATTGGGCACCTTAGTGTCCCATATGTTTAGAAAAACCCTTGAAGTAGGATGTTTTCGTTGCCAATTATATAAACGACTTACTTGCCTAGGGTATTGTATTTTGGCTTAAGACGTGAGATCTCGCTCGTTTCAAAATCTTCAGTACCAGAATACAACAAGCAGGCAGAAGAAAAGGGGATTAATAAAACAGTTTGGAAAGACTTTCAAAACCTAGGTGAGTTTACTGCAAAGCTTAAAGAAAAAATACTGGCACTTTTTTCACAAACTTAAATGAGTGAAAGATTCGAGGAATTAAAACTGATTGCGGAAGATGCCGAGGTGGTTGATGCCGATAAAGTGGGTGTTGACGATCCCTACTGATAGGCTCATGTTCTTACTTCTCCTTTCACCCAAAGTATGCTCATAAATCTATTTAACCATTTAGATATCCGCAATCCTATCAAGAAGCTTTTTGTCCCAACTCACCATTCTTTGCTCGGGAAAAAGAAAGGCCCGCTGTGGCCCAAGCTCCTCGATAAATTCTGGTGTATGAGATACCACAATCATTGTGCCTTTGTACTCCTTTAGAGATTCCAAAACTATTCTTTGACTCAGCACATCAAGATATGTTGTTGGTTCATCCAAAATCAACAAATTGTTGTCAATTCCTGTCAAAGTTGCTATCGATAACCTAGTTTTTTCGCCTCCAGAAAGCGACCCAACTTTTTGAAAAACTTTTTCACTTGAAAACATATAGCGACCCAAAAAGCCCCTAGCGAACTCTTCACCTTTGTTTGTTTTCTCGCAAAAGGTCTCAATTACAGTTTTGGTAAAATCAAATGTTTCAAACTCCTGCGAGTAATAGCCAATCGAAAGATCTGAATCGTTCTCCACATCCCCACTGTCCGGACTTGTTAGTCCCATTAATATTTTGATCAATGTACTTTTTCCCGAACCGTTTGGACCAATCAAAACAATCCGCTCGTTTCTATAAATCGAAAAACTAATATTATCTAGAACCAACAAATCTTCATAACTTTTATTGACATCCACAACTTTTATCGGCAATTCTCCTATTCTTTTGGGCTCAGGTAAGCGGATATTAATTTTCCTGAGCGCCTGAGGCATTTCTGGTAATCCCTGCCGTTCTCTTTCAATTTGTCTTCTCAAAATTGCTTTTCGAGGAGCAGTTCTCATATTGTTATAACGGAGCTCTGCTTTTTTTAGATGGCGTGTTTTAATCTTGTGATCTCTTTTTGTCTTGGCATCTTTCTGCCCCTTTAGTCTTAAATAATCAGAGTATGTACCTTTATATTCATCAATTCGAGAGTTGTGGGGAGTAATAGCTAAAATTTTATCGATTGCACTGTCCATTAATTCCAAATCGTGAGAAATTACAACAACACTTCCTTGGTAGTCGGATAAAAACTCCATCACCCAAGCTTTTCCACGTTTGTCCATAAAGTTGGTGGGCTCATCCAAAAGGAGAATGTCAGGATTTTGGAAAAAGGTGCGGGCAAGAGCCAGCTTTGTTTTTTGTCCAGCAGATAGTGTTTTTGGGTCACTATCTAAATCAATATTTAGTTCCAGTCCATTAAACATTCTTTTTAATTCGAAATCGCCGTGAAAATAGTCTTGGTCAACATATTGCCTCACAGATTCTGCCTTATCCATTTCAGCGTCATGCTTTATTTCTTGAGGTACCAGGGCAATTTTTCCAGAAGTTTTGACCTTTCCAGTATAACCGTCTTCCTCGCCCATTATGATAGACAGTAATGTGGATTTACCAGACCCGTTCGGCCCCGTAATCCCCACTTTTTGCCCATTCCCAACAATAAAATTAACGTCCTCATACAAAGGTTTATTCCCATACCCAAAGTCAAGATCGGTTATCTGCAACATGTGTTCGATTATATCAAAACAGCCAAAGGTTTATGTTAGATAATATGTTCTACTCATTCTTTTGAATTATCAATCAGATTTATTTGCGTTGGGAAGAATTACCTTGAAGTAAAAATCAAAAGTTGGGTTGGTGAAAAGTGCGTCCTGTAATTCAGTCGCTTTACGAAATGCTTTTTAATGTTGCGGGAAGTATTCCGTCGAACATCCCAACTTACGAAGCTGCTCAAAGAATATTAGATGTAGTAGAACAAGGCGACCCTCCAGAAAAAATAAGTACTGATGATCTTGAATCAGTCTTTCGTGCTGCTGGCAAAAGTTTTACAAGAATTGTGCTGGAGTGATTACTTCTTTCCTATTAAGGTAGCGTATTCTTCAGGAGTAAGTAGTGCGAGCAAAAATTCAAAAGGTTCTAGACCGGCCTGCTCAATTATCCTGGAATAGTACCGTAAGTATGGGGTCAAGTGGGTTCAGGCCAGTATGCTCAGCCTAGATATTATTCTTCTGATATAATTTCTGCTAATGGGATACCAGAAACTTTTTAAACTCAGCCCCTCGGCTTTTAAGTATCTGTGGGAGGATTGTAAGCATTGCTATTATAACCAGGTGGTTCATAATATCCGTCTTCCTTCGATCGGCATGCCGGGAATCTTTAATAAAATGAGTTCCTTAGCTCAGAATATGGCCATTGGAATGAAAACCACCGATTTTTATAAAAACCTCCCCCCCGGAAAATTTGAGCATAAAGAAAGATATTTAAAATCCATCGCAATTCCAAATTCAAAAAAAGCCTACATCATGGGGAGATTTGATCTTTTAACCAAGTTTGACGATGGTAGCCATGGGGTAATTGATCTAAAAATCACCGATCCCAGAAGCGATAGTTTATACAAATTCTCCAAGCAACTCCATGCCTATAAATTCGCCTTGGAAAACCCTGCCGATAAAGCAGAAAGGCTAGTTAAGAAAGTGTCTAAGATGGGCCTCCTGGTTATGTCACCCGAAGATATCAAACTAAAAGACGGTAAAATTATCTTTACTGCCAAACCGGTCTGGCACGAAATAAAAGAGGATATGCCTGCGTTTTTCAGCTTTATTGATGAGGTGGTAGATTTACTTGAAAATGTCCAGCCAGAGCACTCAGATAACTGTGACTGGTGTGCCTACCGCCAGCATCCTCATTTTAAGAAACCGACTTCCATTCAGGAAGACATGCCCTTCTAAGTATTCTTTGGTAAAATAGCCTTTGGGCACACTAATAATTAAGTATAGGTTCAAATGGGTCTAGACCTGACTGCTCAGGCTAATCTTCTTCATCGTCAAAGTTTACTTGTTGCCAGATATTGATACTCATGCCGGTAGATTTGAGGATCTCCCTTGTCGTTAAGTAAAAAGAAATGTCTACCTCAAATTCTTCTTCCAAAACTTGCCTGATGTGTTTGAAAAGAAAATTTTGAAGCGTTTCATTAGGACAAACAATTAGAATTGATGGGAATGAGTGAGCGGTTTTTTCTTGCCAATCATTGCTATCTGCATAGTCAAAATACTGTGCGATTTTACTTCTGAGCATAAATCTAGGTGTTTCTTCATCAACAATTTCTAGAAAATAGCGTTTTGTTTGTTTATCTTCAATTGCAATATAGGCATCAGGTCTCTTATAGGGAAGGTAGTAGTGTGTTGCCAGATCAGTCTTGGTAAAGAAGTGTAATTTTTTATCTTTGGTTTGCTCAAGCAGGTGAAAGTAAATATCAGCCAAAAAGACACAATGATCAATCAGCCTGTTTGAGCGGGTTTTATCGCGATAAACTCGCCTAAGGAGCTTCTCTTGAATGTTAGGTCTTGTCAGTAGTATTTTTCGTGATTTAGTTGCCAGACAATAGATAGCTGGTCTAGTGTTGGATAGTAATTTGTTTGAGTATTTCCGGCCTACGATATTTCTTTCGGTTAAATCTTTGAGCCAGGTATTGATTCGTCTGGGGCTTTTATGATTGAGCAATTTTTGGATTTGAATTCTATTTAGGAACCGGAAACGATAAAGGAGTAAGAGAATTGTAAGTTGTTTGGGTGTAACTTGTTCCATAGCTGTGTGACTATGGGCAGGATTAGAGGTTATTTGGCAGACCTGTGGTGGGAGTATAGCATTCCCCCCCCTTACTTATAAGGGTATAGGGGTAAAAGAGAAAGTAAGAAAGGCCGTAATATCAAGCTAAAATAGAATTAAATTGTCCTAGCAGGCTGGAGCAGAAACTATAACAAAAAAACTTAAATACTATTAAGCAACTCTATTTTGAGGTTTTCCTTTTGCCAATGCAGAAAGATTTTCAATCCAAATTCTATACAAGTTATCTAATGCTTCTTTAGTGAACCAGGCAAACCCTTTAAAACCAATTGCGTTCTCTAATTTTACCAATGGTGTATGAACTAAGTTTTCTCCCTCATAAACATAGGTGTCAACCTGTCCTGATTTTAAAGCCTGCGCCATGGCTTTTTCATCAACAAGCTCCCTATCAACGGTATTTACTACTATTACCCCCTTTTTCATTTTTGCTAGTTCAGTTTTTCCAATCATTTCGTCATTGGCTTCTTCATGAGTCGTATGAAGTGAGATTGCATCAGATGCTTTAAAAAGTTGACCTAGTGAAACCATCTTAACGCCTTTCATCTTTTTAGGTGTACGATTGTAAGCAATTACATTCATTCCTATGCCTTTGGCAAGTTCTGCAGTGGCACTGCCAATACTGCCTAAACCAATGATCCCAAGTGTTTTACCCCTTAATTCATATCCCTGCACCATTTTATATTTACCCTTTTGTGTTCTTCTGTCTGAAACAAAAATTCTCTTTGAGGCACCTAGTAAAAATGCAATCGCCTGTTCTGCCACCGACTCTTTTGAGTATCCTGGAATATTACTAACCGGAATTTTATGCTCTTTACACCATTCCAAATCTACCCAACCAAATGATGTTGTTGATAAACAAACCCCTTTAAGATTGGGTAAAGAATTCATGATTTTTGTCAGTTTTTTCTTTGCTTTCTCAAAACCACCAAGTGGGTCTGGACCTACTCCCACTATCTCCGCCCCTTTTGCCATCGTTAAAAGCTTTTCCACTGGTAGTGCTTCCCTAGTCTTGGCGTATACAACTTGACCAAACGAAGCCAGTTGTTTTTGCTGTTGAGGAGTGAAACTATCTTTAGGATTAAAAATTACGATCTTCATTAGTTGTAATATATCACATCCCTTTGAATACCTCTTTTCATAAGTTTATAGGTTTCCATGTTAAGGCAAAGCATTTTGTGAAATTCTATCAGGTTGCTTGATTCTCGTTTTAACTTTGTAGCCCACCCTGCGCTGTTCTTCACTCCCTTTTTCCTCAAACTTAATCGCATATCGTTCTCTTGAGCTTTCAATCACTTCTTTAACTCTATTTTCATCTTTATTAATCTCAGTCAGCACAGTTTCACCGGAAAAAGGCTCTTCAGGATTAAGTGCTCCCAACCTCATATAGAAATGATATGAAGGCAAGCTGGCGATTTCTCCTTGGTTAATAAATGGCCTAAATTGAGGCAAAATAAGCCTTTCGTCTTCAGGGTTGGCAGTTCTAAAGCAAATAACAGTTCCTGTATTGGCAAGAGTTATATTAACTAATGATTTATCTTTGATCTGGGAGGTTGTTTGATGGGCAAGGATGGCACTGAGCCTGTATTTTCTAGCTTCAGACAGGATTTGAGCAAATGCCTCTGTAGCAAAGTTTTGAAACTCATCAACATATAAGTAGTAATCTTTTCTGTCTTTCATTGCTATTCTGGCTCGTTTAAGTGCTGCTAGCTGAAGTTTTGCCATAATCACCACTCCAAGCACTTCTGAATTGTCTTCTCCGATCTTGCCTTTAGACAAATTACACAAAAAGATCTTTCCGTCATCAATAATTTCACTGAAGTTAATAGTTGATTTTTCCTGCCCTAAAATACGTTTTGCTGTCGGAGAGAATAAAAACCTACCAATTTTGTTAGTAATCGGAGAGATCATTTTCACTTTTTGATAATCCCCGGCTTTAGCAAATTCATATCTCCAAAAGTCCTTAAGGTTTTCGTCGGCCAGGTTCCTAGTAACCGATTTTCTAAAAGAGGTGTTTATTAGAAGCTTATAAACAGTAAACAAGGTCGCGTTAGGCACGGTGAAGGCTGTATGGATAGTATTTCTTAAGATGTATTCCATTCTAGGGCCTGAATATCTTTCGCTGTAGATTTTGTGAAACAAAGAGATGATACTTTCAGCCACGTATTCTTTTTCCCTTAAGGCATCTTCATCACTCAAGCCTTCTGACAATTCAAGCAAATTAATTCCCATAGGATAACTGATATCATCAGGGTTGAAGTAAATAACATCTTTAACGCGGTTTTTAGGAACACATCGCAAAGTATCTTCGATTAAATCTCCGTGAGGGTCAACAACACACAGTCCTTTACCATTTCTTATATCCTGATCAATCATCGATAAAAGCATGGTTGTTTTCCCTGTGCCCGTAGCACCAAGTATATAAATATGGCGGCGGCGCTCATCTTGGGTTAATCCAATGCCGGTGGTAGTACCTCCATATTTATTTTTTGCAAATACTACGTCTAGGTTTTTGGATTGTTTGAGTGAAATGGGTGCAGGCAGTTTTTTGCTGTGCGATTTTACTAAATCCTCGGTTTTGGTAGTTCTGGTAAAGGGAAAGTGATATAAATCTCCAACTTCCGAAGAAGACAAGATAAGGTTGCCAAAAGGCTTAAGTAAACGATGTTTGAAAAGTAATTGCTTGATGGAGTAGATAATTTGAAACCTTAACTTTAAGGTGGGAATTATGGCTTGATAGCTGGAGTTAGCAAAAGATGAAAGAGCAGATACAAAACCTCTTCTTTTACTGCGAATTCTACTTTTCTTATTAGCTATAACCAATAGTCTTATCGAAGAAGAAAACAAAGGCTTATCAAGCTTATTCTTAATTAGTTTTTCCAGCTCTTGCTGGTAGGGATTCTCGGTCTTTTTAGAGGTTGTAATAAATGAAAGTCCTAACAGAGGGCCTTCTTTCCCTTCGGTTACTGCAAATATGATTAATCCGATTGGAAGAAGCAGAAGCTGTACAAAAAGAATGGCGCTATATTTCAGAAAAACCAAGATTGGATATTTATTGCTTTTACTGTTGATGTTTTTGATTAAATCTCGTCTTGAATAGATGAGCCTTGAGATTCGTTTAATGTCTGGCTTAAGCCTTTTGTTTAAAGGTGAAACTACAAGTTGAAATGAAACCAGCTCATCATTGGTGAGCTTGGTCATTCCACCGGTGATATATGCAATTGGGTCATGCTTTTCAAGTGACTCATGCTTTTTAAGAGGAAAGGCAAAGTGGTTAGCGAGTTTAAACTCGGTGATTTGATGTAGATGCTTTGAATTGGTAGAAAAATAATCTGGAACTTCTTTAATTTTCAAGCCCGGCAAGTATGAGAGCAGACTTTTTTTAATAAGTTCGGCATCTTCTTGATTTGCCCTAATCAAATATCTAATTCCTTTGTCTTTTATGGAAACAATCTCAAACGAGTAGCTTTTGGTTAAATTGAATAATTTGTTTAGATAGGATCCTTGTTTAGCCAAACCATGAAACATATTAAAGAGCTGTTCTGTCGTATAAGGATTTTGCTCGGTAACGCGAAGTGGATTAGCTTCAAGAAAAACATGAGGTTTAAGTGATAATTTACGGATTAATAGAAGTCGTATAAACAAGTAAGCGGAGATTATAAGACCTAAAAGCAGAGACAAATAGCCTAAGAAATTAAGCAAGAAAGAAACGTCTAAAGTAAGCAGGAATTCGGCAGGCAATCTGAAGATATCTAAAAGCCTATTAAAGCTGCTCATAACCCACCTTTTGAGCAGGATGATTACCTGGAGTATATACCAGCAGTACCTCTAAAGCAAAGAGTTGACAACTATCACTATTAGGTTAGATACTATCACTATACGGATAGGTAAATTTAGATACGAGCATATGACTAGAATAAGGCACGAAATAACACAATCCGTTAGACCAGCTTCTAATATAAATACCTCAGATAATGACGTTCTAAACACTAAAAGAATTCTCGGGCAGTTAGTCTCCCACTTCACGGACGCAGAAATAAAGGACATTGTCACTGAAACACGCTTCTTAACCGAAACTTGGTTAGACGATTTCGAAAGGGAAGCGTTTGATGGCAAAACCTTAAAAGAACTTCTTTACGAAAGAAACAAACCATGACCAAAGAGGACAGCAACCTGACTAAAACTGAGAAAAAAGCAATTATTTATTTGAGAGTGTTTGCGGGATACCCTTTTATTGAGGATAAGATAAAGCGATATAATACTAGTAGTGAAAAAATATCTTAATTATTGGCTACCGCCTTTAATTTGGGCGGCGATTATTTTTGCTTTTTCTTCCTATCCAACTGCAAAAGCATCTGAGATTCAATGGCAAGATTTTGTGGTCAAGAAAACATTTCATATAATCGAGTACGGAATATTAGTAACTTTTACATACAGAGCATTAAGAGGAAGCGGATTTGATAAAAAGAAAGCCGGTATTTATTCGATGATTTTTGGTTTAGTATACGGCGCGACCGATGAGTTTCATCAATCATTCACTCCCGGTCGTGATGCAAAGCTCAGAGATGTAATTTTTGATACAATTGGAGGCGTTCTAGCAATCTATACGATATGGAAATTACTACCAAAAGCGCCAAAGAAACTTCAGAGTTTGGCGAAAAAGTTGCAAGTGATTTAAAGGTAAAAGGTGCCGTAGTATTTGCCTTGACGGGCGATTTGGGAAGCGGGAAGACTACTTTTGTCAAAGGATTGGCCAAAGGTTTAGGAATTACCCAAATAATTCTTTCTCCGACTTTTATTCTAATGCGTCAGTACAGAATTTCACCATCCACCAGTTTCTTTCATGTAGATTTATATCGGCTGGAATCTAATATTGAAAAAGAAATGAAAAACATGGGCGTCGATGATCTTTGGTCAAATAAAGAAAATATTATTGCTATTGAATGGGCGGAGAAAGCGAAAGATTTTATTCCCAAAAATGCCACTTGGATAACTTTTGAAAATATAGGGAAAGGCAAAAGAAAAATCAAAATTAATGACTAATGATCAATGTCTAATGTTTAATAATATTATTTTAACCATCAATCATTAACCATCAATCATGAAATCGAAGATTTTAGTTACCGGTGGCGCAGGATATATTGGGAGCTTCATTGTCCGTGAGCTGAAGGAGGCAGGGTTTGAGCCTATTATTATTGATAATTTTTCTTCAGGGCATAAAGGGGCGGTAAAAGGATTTAAGCTTTACAAAATTGACTTAGTATCGGAAAAGGAGAAGCTCAACCGATTGTTTAGGAGAGAAAAGTTTTCCGGAGTTATCCATATGGCTTCATATATCCAAATGGGAGAATCATTCCAAAATCCCCTCAAATATTTTCGAAATAATTTGATGTGCACCATTAATTTATTAGAAGCAATGCAGGAAAACAACGTAAAAAGAATAGTCTTTTCTTCATCAGCCGGTGTTTACGGCACACCAAAAAGTTTGCCCATAAAGGAAGATGATCCGAAAAACCCGGAAAATCCTTATGGTGAAACCAAACTGATGATAGAAAGAATGCTTGCGTGGTGCGATAAGGCTTGGGGATTAAAATATACGAATATTCGATATTTCAATGCCGCAGGCGCTGCTCTTGACGGTTCAATTGGTGAAGACCATCCAAAAGAAAGCCATTTAATACCCCTGGCAATGAAAGCGGCTTTAAAAAACAAGGAATTTACCATTTTTGGAGGTGATTATAAAACTGAAGATGGTACATGTGTGAGAGATTATATCCATGTTATCGACTTAGCTAAAACTCACACTCTAGCCTTAGAGAAACTACTAGAGGGAGCAAAGAGTAATTACTACAATGCAGGAGTAGGAAAGGGGTATTCAAATTTACAAATTATTAAAATGATTAAAAAAGTTACTGGTCTTAATTGGAAAGTAAAAATCGGGGCCAGAAGACCTGGGGATGCTGATGAGCTATTTGCGTCAGTTAAAAAAATAAAAAAAGAACTTGGCTGGAAACCGGAGTATGGATTGAAAGAGATTATTGAAACGGCTTACCTTTGGCACAAAAAACATCCAAAAGGGTATAAGGATTAAACTTTCTTCAGAGATTTGAGTGCTTTGATATAAGCTGACTGCTCTTTTTGATATTGGAGAAAATAATTTTTTGATTCAATATTTTTCCAGAGCCGCAAAAGCCGTGCTCTTGAGGCTTCTATTTGCTTTTTGGTGTAAGCGGGATAGCCTTCTTGCGGGTGATGTGAGGCTTTTAGGGCGACGGTGACTGGATTGGTAAGTTTTAAAGTCCCCTTTCTTGTTTTTTGGTGCAATTCCTTATAAATAGTATTAACAACAACTGGAAAGTTAGGGAGGAATATAACCTTGCCCATATAGGTAGACCTTGTGATTAAATCCTTTGTTGACAGTCCTTTTTGATGAAGGATGGTATTTGTTTCAATGGCAAAACGGGCGAGGTTTCGTTCAAGGTAATCAAGGAAGTTCCTGATAGCAAGATGTTTAGTATGGTGAATTACGGCCATATTATGTCTTGGATTGAGAAAGAATTTAAAAGTTGTATCTTTGGGTTTGATACCCGCCCTTGGGTTGCCATTGTAATAAATAAGCCATGTCCGAAGGATAAACGCTAAATCCTCTCCTCGGGGTATATCTGTCGGGAAGCACATTTTGGAATAAAAAGGGCGAGCCAATATCATATTTCCTCCTTTGCCAAAGAAGCTCTCAGCCACTTTATTTTCGGCAATTAGCTGGGTGGCATCAACGTTCATTGCCGAGTATTTAGGCCAGGATTCAAGCGGGTCTTGGAGAGGGGAGAGGCGCCGTCCTTCCTCTAAGTAAAACCCGCTCAGCGCTTTTATTTTTGGATTTTTTTCAAGCGTGGATAAAACGTTAGCTAAGTAATTATCGGGAAGTTCCTCGTCAGAATCAATTATAATAACCCAGTCTGCTTTGTCTTGGTATGCTAGGGCAAGGGCGCAATTTCTTATTCCAGGGTAGGAGTTGAGGTCAAAAAGAGCATGATTTAGCTGTTGGATAGCAAGCGTGTTTTCAAAGGTAAATATTTTTAAGTCAATGCGCGAAGTTAAAGGTTTTAAACAATCTTTCAAAGCTTTAATGGACGATGGGCTTATCGGTGTAGTACAACTGACAAGTACATGAAGAGTGAGGGTTGAGTTTTGGGGCAACTCTTGTTTTAGCAAGCTGGGGATAAGTTTAGGGTGAAGTTGCTTATAAAGCAGGTTATTTCTTGTGGGGTGATCAAAATCGTTTTTGGTTTTGGGGATTTTGCGATAGATATTTGTTGTAATAACGATGTGCTTTTTTCGGACAGGCATTGGTTTAAGGATATTAACTGTGGGTGTTAATTTCAAGACTAATTGTATAATTGATAAGAGTTAGGATGAACTATCCATGAAGCTATATATAGATACTTCGAGCGCTGAAATAATTACTGTCGGACTTGACGACAAGCGTTTCGAAACAAAAGCCCGGCAGGATAAGTCCCAAAAACTGCTTCCTTTTATTGATGAGCTTCTCAAAAAAAAAGGAAAGAACGTTCACGACATTTCTGAGATTGAAATAAATACCGGCCCCGGTTCATTTACCGGCTTAAGAGTCGGAGTATCGGTTGCTAACACCTTGGGCTGGGTGCTTGGAATTCCTGTAAACGGCAAGGATTTAAGAAAAGGAGAATCGGTGGATATAAAGTACGAGTGACAGGGGCAACCCCTGTCAAAAGGTATATGGTTGATTTTGTTTTTCTTTCAGAAAAGGGTAAAAGGGATAACCTTGAAGACTTCTATGGAGATTACAAAGGTGAGTTTTTTGTGGTTGCGGATGGGTTAGGAGGACACCCGGCTGGAGAAGTTGCTTCAAAGATTGGAGTGGAGGCTGCAATAGAAGTTTACAAAGATTCAAAAGAAAAAAGAAGCCAGGAGTTTCTCGAGGAGCTATTCAGAAAAATAAATGAGGAAATTCTTGAAAATTCGAGAAAAGATAGAGAAAGACTGGGGATGGCAACGACGATGTTGGTAGCAGCTCTTAATAATAATAGTATCGTTTTTGCAAATGTTGGTGATTGCAGAGCCTATTTATTTTCTGAAGACAAATTAGAACAAGTAACCTCAGATGACCGTGATGAAGTGGGTTCCCTACTTCGGGCACTGGGCGCTTACAACAAAGACGTCACTCCTCGAATTACCGAAAAAAAGATAAAAAGTAACGCCCTGGTGCTTTTGTGTTCTGACGGACTCCACGACTTTGTCAGCGATGAGGTTATTAAGAAAATTTTGGCAAGCGAGGCGAGCCTGGAAGACAAGGCTAAAAGTTTAATTGAAACTTCTTTGCAGTCCGGCTCCACCGATAACGTTACGGTTGGTTTGATGAAGATATAATAATCCACCCCGGGGTGGACTGGATTTGGACCTTGACACTTCCTATAGATTAATTCTATATTGGTTTCTAATCTGCCCCTATTTCATGCAGCTTCTCACCAATAATAATTGGGCAGATAATCTGTAAGGCGCCGGCTAAGAGCCGGTTTTTTTGTGGTTTGAAATTTCAATAATGAAGAAAATACTAAAGAGCCTATTAACGATTGCGGTAGTTGCATCTCTTGCAGTTGGTGCATCTCAGGCCTTTTTCTCAGACACCGAAACGTCGTCCGGTAATACCTTTACCGCCGGAGCGATTGATCTAAAAATTGATAACTCAAGCTGGTATAACGGCGTTTATCAGATAGGCACCAGTTGGGAATTATCAGACCTTACAGATCAATTATTCTTTGACTTTACCGATCTAAAACCAGGAGATTGGGGCGAAGATACGCTTAGCCTCCATGTCAATAACAACGATGCCTGGGCGTGTCTGAATATTTCTCTGACTGCCAACGATGACAATGGCTGTAGCGAACCGGAACTTGGTGATGATCCAAGCTGCGATAATGTGCCGGACGATGAATTCGATGGCGAGCTGGCTCAGAATTTAAACTTCATCTTTTGGGTTGACGACGGCGATAATGTCTTGGAAGAGGATGAATACGATAATGGCAACGGCATTATGGCTGCAGGGTCGGCATCTGAGATATTTGACGGTGTTACCTGGCCTTTGGCAGACTCCCAGGAAAATAATGTCGGCGGCAGCCCGGGCGATCCGCTAGTTGGTCTTGCTACTTACTATATTGGCAAAGCTTGGTGCTTTGGTGCGCTCACGCCCGCTCCGGTTCCGCCGGGTGACAATACTCCCTCAGTTAATCCGGGGGTGATTTGCGACGGGACCCTGGTTAATAATGCTGCTCAAACAGACCTTCTCAGGGGTGATATTGCCTTCAGTGCCATCCAGCATCGTAACAACCCTGATTTTGTTTGTGAAGGATGTTCCCAAGCAGTCTATGCTCACAGCGTAGAGGTAGTTGATCAAGGTTTAAAGAAAAATGGCGACCCGGTAAGTGCAAATAGGAGCGACCCAAACGATGTCCTTGGTGCACCGGACGGGAGCGGTAATCCTGTCTTTGGATTCTTCAGCCTAGGATTTGGGGTAGGATTTGGCGGAAAGATAACGATAGCCTTTGAATTCCCGGTAGAAGACGGTGCAGGGGTTGATCTTTCTTTCCATGAAATTACCAACGGTAGGGATTCCTATCCTCTCGAAAAGGCCAAGGTAGAAGTGAGTAGCGATGGGAGCACTTGGTATGAAATAGGCGAGGCAACCAGCGAACCGGGCGGCAATGGAGTTACCTACCTTGATATCTCAGACAATCCTTCTGCTCCATCCACTATCAAGTATGTCCGACTGACAGACACGACTGATCCAAATATTCACTCAGCAGAGGCAGATGGCTACGACTTAGACGCAATCGATGCAGTCTATGGAGCCTGCGAGCGGTAAGTAAATTTGGACAAGCATCTTTATTTTGAAAATTAGAAATTGATTTTTGCGGCTTAGACCCTCCGCCGCGTAAAGCCTTGGAGGGCAAGGAGGGGGTGAGAAATAAATGAAGAAAATATTAAAAAGCGTATTTACAATTGCGTTAGTTGCAGCTTTTGCAATTGGCGCATCTCAGGCATTTCTCTCCGACACAGAGACTTCGTCCGGTAATACCTTTACCGCCGGATCTATTGATCTAAAGATCGATAATGAAAGCTGGTATTACGGACCAGAAGGTTTGGTAAAAAGAGATGATTTAAGCTGGGACCTGGATGATTTAACCGGCCATCTGTTTTTTAACTACGAAGATTTAAAACCTGGTGATTGGGGCGAGGATACAATCAGTATCCACGTTGATAACAACGATGCATACGCCTGTGCTTACATCGATATAACTAAAAACGATGATATGAGTTCAACCGAACCAGAGTTAGAAGCGGGAGACCAACAGGAAGATCCGGGAAACATTATGGATGGTGAACTCGCACAAAACCTGAACTTCTTCTTCTGGCTAGATGACGGCGATAACGTTTATGAATCAGGAGAGCTTCCACTTATGGAAGGGCCTGCATCAGATGGTATTGGCGTTCTGACCTACGATTTACGGCACCCTAATACAACAAACGGTGAACTCATAGGTGGCGAAACCTATTACATCGGAAAAGTGTGGTGCTATGGAAATCTTTTGGTAACTGGCGTTGCTGGGGATGATACTGGTCCACTAGAAAGACATTCGGGCATTTCCTGTAATGGTGAGTCTGTATCAAACATGTCTCAATCTGACAACATGATGGTTGATATGAGTTTCTATGCTGAACAAGCAAGACATAACTCTCAGTTCACTTGTCCTGTATATCAGGGTACAACCATGACCGTTCTCGATTTAGAAAATAAGGATGGAAGCTGGAATGTCATCATTGATGATACCTACGGCACAATGGTCTACAGCGCCAGCCCTACGTTCTATGGAACTGTAGTTGCCCAAGGTTTAGAGGCTAATTCTAAGTACCAGATAACACTTAATGGACCTGGCGATTGTAATGATACAGATGATTTACTGGCATCAGCTGGTAGTAATCTATTCGAAAGCGGCTACTGGAACTCCGCGGGTGATAATTTGCAATCAACATGTGCCGGCGACTACGGAGAGGGAGTTTACAACATGAACTTGGTCGGCAATCACTATACGGTGATGACTAATTCGCTTGGCGAGTTCAATTATGCCTTTAATCTAGCCCTACCATCAGGTAACTACGCTGGAGTAAAGGTCTTAGTCAAGAAAATGTTAAACACTCACGTTTCACCGTGGGTTGATAGCACAGTAGAGTATACGACGAACTTGTTCGAAACAGCACCTATTACGTTCATCATTGATTAGGTCATTAGGTGCAGAAACAAGATTTTAAGTTGAAGCCTAACTCTCCCACTCGAAAGGGTGGGAGGGAAAAGGCGTTGGTGGGAATTGATTAATGAGAATTAAAAAAACAACTCAATCGTTTATTTTAGGTGTATTGTCTGGCGTTGGTGTATTTGTTGTTAGCTTTTTGATAGGCGGAAATATTACTTTCCTTGATATACAAAAATATTTCGACAAAACAATAACGAGACTTCCTAAAACATACGTCGTTTATTCCGGCTCTATGAGCCCTTCTCTTCCGGCGGGAAGTTTAATTGCGGTGAAGCCTGAGAAGAATTATTCTGTTGGCGATGTTGTAAGCTTCAAACGCAGCGGAGGACAAATTGTTACTCATAGAGTTACAAAAGTTTTACGAGATGAAACTTCAGGTGGTGCAGTATATGAGACAAAAGGTGACGCCAATAATGCTTCTGACCGCGAGCTTATATCTAAGGAACAAATTATAGGAGAAGGATTTTTTGCTCTTCCATATTTAGGCTATTCTATTTCGTTTTTAAAAACAAAAACTGGTTTTATTGTCTTTGCTATTATTCCCTCAGTTCTAATTATTTTAAGCGAGATATTAAGCATAAAAAATGAAGTTAATAAATTACTCGGTGAAAGAAAGAGAAAAGGAAAACCAACATTTTCATTTAGGTTGTTCCTTTTGTTATTAATAGTACCTTTTATAACTATTGGGCGAAGCAACGCCTACTTTTCAGATAAAGAAGCTAGTTCGGGCAATGTAATGTCTGCTGGAACGTGGGGAGAGGAGGAATGGAATAAGTCGTCTTTATATTTTGATGAGGGTTATGGTTGCCAGGGAGATTGTGAAGAAATTAGAGCAAGGGTATGCAATGGTGAGGACGCTGAGGACATGGAAGGTACTACTACGTGGGAGCTATATTGGATTGAATCGGGCAATCCAAAAGATGGTAGCGTGATTGATTCAGGGATAATTGCTCCTTTAGAGCACGGAACTTGCCAAGTTCTTTTATATAGCCCAAACGGAGCAGAAGGAAATTATAAATTCAAAGCATATCAGCGACCCGGCCATCCGGGAAAAGGGGAACTTTGGAGTGAAACTTGCGAACTTCTTCACTGCGCAACGTGAGTTAATTTATCTAAAAGCAGGACCTCATGATAAATATATTTTTTAAGAAGAGTAATATTAAATTGTTATAGAATCTGCCAGGTTAAAAAGAGCAGGTCCGTAATCTGCCCAGCCCTGAGTGTCTGCAACTTCAATAAACCCTTTCGCATCAAATTCAATACTCTTTATTAATTGAGTCCAATCAGGGCAATTATGGCAAGTTGCATGGTTTATGGCAGATATCCATCTATCAATATCTATTGTTTTGTTCGTTTCCCTTGCACACTCAAGTTGGGTTATAGCATATGATAAGGCATCCGAAGAGCCATCATCAAAGATGATATCCTTCAGATATTTATATTTAATTCTTTCAAGATCTGCATCGGCTGCCTTTCTTGCTTTTTCTTGTCTTCGATTAATTCTTTCCGACATGGAGTAACATTATAGGTTTTTTGTAAATTAATAACAATTGTTTTGGATAGATATCAAGCCCTTTGACACATGTTTTATCAAGACAAAGATAGTATTTTGCGTTTTGCTTTTTTTTAATTTGAATTTCACGCACAAACCGAGTATAATGCTTCTTTACTTTATAGTATTTCACCATTGAATCTATTCAGCCTATAGGCTGAATTTTTTTATCGAATAATAATGAACAAACTAGACGTTGTTATACCAGTAAAAGATGAAGCAGAAAATGTTGAAGAGTTAATAACTCGGATACATAGTAGCCTCTCAAAAGCAAAAATTCGCTACAGGATGATTTTTGTTGATGACCATTCGTCAGATGATACGGTAAAACTGCTAGAAGCCCTTTCTAAAAATTATCCCATAGAGATACATAAAAAAAAGGGCAAGATCGGCAAAGCATATTCTATTTTGGAAGGATCAAAAAAGGCAAGCGCAAAGTATATAGCTATGATTGACGGAGATCTTCAATATCCCCCCGAAGCACTGGTCGAGATGTACAAAATAGCCAGAAATCACGGCGTTGTAGTGGCCAATAGAAATAATCACGAGACTACTTTTTTACGAAAAGTAGCTTCCAAAGCAAACTCCTTCATTTTTGGCAGATTGCTTCTTGGAATAAAGCACGATACACAGTCAGGTCTTAAGGTGTTTCGAAGAGATATTATCGGACATATCGGCGAAGCCGAGCTAAGCAAGTGGACATTAGACATGCATCTGCTTCACACTGCCTTGGATCTGGGTTACAGTATCGGCTGTGTTGATATTGGTTTTGAGGATCGAAAAAAAGGAACTTCAAAACTCAACGTCACTCGCGCCGCCGCAGAGATCGGGTTTGGCGCAATCAGGCTTAGACTGAGACGAAAGAAGGTTTATCATCTGGCACCAGAATCAGAAGATTCGATGCTTGGCGCCGGTATCGCCCACAAAAAACGAAGATTTATTACTCATACGATTTTACCTCACCACCATTCCGCCCTGGTAACGCTTACGAGGTGGCAAAAAATATTTATATTCGCTGCGGTCGGCTTCTTAGCTATCGGTTTACTAATAAATGCCAAAGTCACCGCAATCGCTTTTATAGCAGTTTTAAGTACTATTTATTTCTTGGATGTATTATTTAGCCTTTTTGTACTAATAAAGAGTCTCCGCTTTCCTCCCGAAATTAAAACTGACTCCAAAGAAATAAAAAAGCTTAAAGACGATTCCTTACCAATTTACTCTATCTTATGCCCGCTTTATAGAGAAGCAAAAATACTACCGCATTTCCTTGAGGCAATAGACAATATTGATTGGCCGAAAGAGAAACTCGACGTACTTCTTCTCTTGGAAGAGGATGACCGGGAAACCCTAGATGCTGCCGAAAGGTTAAATCTTCCTTCTTATATACGAACTATCGTAGTTCCCCATTCAGAGCCAAAGACCAAGCCGAAAGCCTGTAATTACGGTTTGGCTAAAGCTAAAGGTGAATACGTAGTAATTTACGATGCGGAAGATAGGCCCGACCCGCTTCAACTGAAAAAAGCATATCTCGCCTTTCAAAAGGCGGACCCTAAGGTATTTTGTCTGCAGTCAAAACTTAACTACTACAATCCCCATCACAATTTACTAACTCGTCTCTTTACGGCCGAATATTCCCTCTGGTTTGACGTCATTTTGCCGGGGCTTCAATCAATTGAAACAAATATCCCCCTTGGCGGGACCAGTAACCACTTTAGAACCAAGGATTTAAAAGGAGTTCATGCATGGGATCCGTTCAACGTTACCGAAGACTGCGATTTGGGCGCCCGGATTTTCAAGGCAGGCTATAAAACGGCGATGATTGATTCAACCACATTTGAGGAAGCAAATAGCAATGTCAAAAACTGGCTCAGGCAGCGCTCCCGTTGGATAAAAGGATACCTTCAGACGTACCTTGTGCACATGAGGGACCCGATTGGTTTTGCCAAAAGCCACGGAGTCCACTCTTTGATTTTTCAACTGATTATTGGGATGAGAATTAGCTTTTTACTGATAAATCCTTTGCTTTGGATGGCAACTCTTGCCTATTTTGCCCTGTATAGCTTGGTTGGCCCGGCCATTGAATCGCTATATCCGGCACCAGTTTTTTATATCGCCGTCGTATCTTTAGTTTTTGGTAACTTCATGTATTTATACAACTACATGATTGGTTGTGCAAAAAGGGGCCATTGGTCTTTGATAAAGTATGTGTTTTTGGTACCTTTCTACTGGTTGCTTTCTAGTATCGGGGCAGCAATGGCCGTATATCAATTAGCAGTTAAGCCCCATTATTGGGAAAAGACCGATCACGGATTTCATTTAGATAAAACTAAAGCGACTTTCAAGGAAGTAATATTCGGACAAAGTCAAATAAGGAAAGTTCGAGAATTTGCAGGTAGCACCATCGCCGGAGGGGGAGCACTCATTGGAGCATCGGTTATAGGCAACCTGGCAAATTTTCTTTATAACGCCTATTTAGGGCGCAGTGTCAGCGTAGAAGAGTTTGGATTGGTGAGCGTGATAAGCAGCCTATTTTACTTGACAGGGATTATAACTGGGAGTTTTGGAAGAACTGTCACTTACAAGAGTGCATATCTTTTCGGCAAATACAACCGACCGGTCAAGAGATTTTGGGCTTCTATAAGAAAAAAGAGTGTTTTGATTTCACTCGGGTTGACAGTTTTATGGATATTTTCAATACCATTACTGGCCGAGTTTTTCAAAGCAGACAGCGTCCTCCCATTTGTTTTATTTACCCCTATTTGGATAGTGGGATTGGTGAGGGCAGCGGACAGGGGCTTTTTGGGAGGAAGTTTGAAATTTAGACTCCTTGGGATTATTGTGCTCACAGAGGCTGTATCAAAGCTTGCTATCACTTATGTATTTGTAACCCTAGGGTTTAACGAATGGATATACGCTGCAATTCCCGCCTCTGTAATTATTGCGTTTTTCGTGGGATGGGCGGGTGTAAGTAAACTGGAAACAAAGCCTCTTAAATTGGCTTCAAAGAGAATTGAAACTTTCCCGATGACCTTTTTCGGAACCTCGGTTCTAATAGGATTATCTACTGTTGCTTTTTTAAGTCTTGATGTGGTTTTGGCAAGAATTTATCTTTCGCCTACTCAAGCCGGCGAATATGCGCTCCTGTCACTTTCAGGCAAGACCATTTTCTTTTTTGGCGCCCTATTTGCTCAGTTTATTAATCCCCTTGTGAGCCATAAAGAAGGCGCGAGGAAAGATTCGAAGCAAATGTTTTATAAATTGTTATTAGTAACTTCATTAGCTAGCATTATCGGTTTTGTGGCCATTGGCATACTGGGAGAGATAACGGTGCCATTTCTTTTTGGGCCGAAAACGAAAGCAATCTTGCCTTTGTTACCAATTTATTCTTTTGGCATAACAGGTTTCACCGTTGCGACAAGCATTGTTGTCTATCACCAAATTAAAAAGCAGTATTTGCTTCCGGTTGTCGGTTTTATGTTTGCAATTATCCAAGTTGCCGGCATCATGCTTGCGCATGGAAGCGTTGAATCTATCGCGACACTAATTGGTGTTCTAGGAATTGTGTACTTGGTTATCACTGTAGTCCTCCATCTGGTTTACGAAAAAGCTGTTACCATCGGCAGAAACTTGGCTGATATATTGGGAGTTTTTGCTCCTATTCCTCCAAGGGAAGTAGCTGAAGAAAAATTACGAATCCTTGTCTTGAATTGGCGTGACACAAAACATGTTTGGGGAGGCGCCGCCGAGGTTTATATACATGAGCTTGCCAAACAATGGATAGCCAAGGGTCACAGAGTAACTGTCTTTTGCGGCAATGACGGGAAGTGCCCACGCAATGAAGTGGTAGAAGGAGTTCAGGTTGTCAGGCGCGGGGGATTTTATACGGTCTATCTATGGGCTTTTCTTTACTACATCTTCCGTTTTCGCGGGCACTACGATGTAGTTATTGATTGTGAAAACGGTATTCCTTTCTTTACGCCGCTTTACGTTAAAATCCCTAAGTTTTTGGTGATACACCATGTGCACCAAGAGATATTTATGGAAAATCTCAAAGCTCCCTTTTCCTGGATCGCTTTATTTCTTGAGGCACGCCTTATGCCATTGTTGTATCAAGGCATCGAGGTAATAACGGTTTCAGAGTCTAGTAAAAAAGCAATTATGAGATATGGGTTAACTAAAAGTACCCCGATTGTTATTCCTAACGGAGTTGATCTGGAAAAGTACATACCCGGCAAAAAAGCCAAAATGCCTTTAATTCTATATCTCGGGCGACTTAAACCTTATAAAAATTTGCCCGTATTGATAGAGGCATTCGACCGTATTATTCAAAAACTTCCGAAGGTCAAATTGGTCATTGCCGGGTTTGGTGAAAGCAGGAATGAACTTGAACTACTGGTTAGACGCCTAAAACTTGAGAAAAATATTAAGTTTGAAGGTAGGGTTTCTGAGAGAAGGAAAGTCAGACTTTATCAACAGGCTTGGGTGTCGGTCAATCCTTCTTCAATGGAGGGGTGGAGCGTTACTTCAATCGAGGCCAATGCTTGTGCTACGCCTATCATAGCGTCAGACGTACCGGGCTTGCGTGATTCGGTAAGAAATCCTCGAAGCGGTTATCTGGTCGAGTATGATAATCCACAGGCTTTTGCAGATTGCATCTTTCGCTTAATAACAAATCGTCGCTTAAGAGAGGATTTATCTGAAAGTGCGCGAGAGTGGGCAACGAGTTTTAGGTGGGAAAAGAGCGCCGAGCGCTTTATAGATCTTTTCAACATTAACCAAAAAGTTTTAGAGAAATGATAGACGGAAGAAAATATCACATTGGCATAATAGGAACTGGCTTTATATCCAGGGGATTGTTGTATTCCCTTAAGTACCATTCGCGCCTTGAGCCGGGCTATGTTCTTACCCGACGTCCGATTGAAACCATCAAGAACCTTCCAATTGAGAAAAAATACCTAACTCACGATATTGAAAGAATTGTGAGAACAAGCGACTTGGTGGTCGAATGTAGCGGGGATGCTATTCATGGGACGGAAATAGCCGAGCAAGTACTTAAGGCAGGGATTCCGGTCGTCACCATGAATCCGGAGCTGCAAATTACGTCGGGGACAATCCTTTCTCAGATGGGTACATTCATTGAAGCCGAGGGTGATCAACCGGGAACGTTGGCGGCGCTTGATATGGAAGTAAAAAGAATGGGTTTTAAACCTATCGTTTACGGCAACATCAAGGGCTTTCTAAACCACAATCCTACTCTAGAAGATATGAAGTATTGGGCCAAGCGGAATGGGATTAGTCTTCCCCAAGTAACCGCATTTACAGATGGAAGCAAGGTCCAAATCGAGCAAGCTCTAGTTGCCAACGGATTAGGGGCGACTATTGCAAAGAAAGGCCTGTCTCGCATCAAGTGTAAAAACTACGAAGACGGAGCCAGCCGGTTGGGCGAAATCGCTGACAAAGTAGGAAAACCGATTAGTGATTATGTATTGAGTCCGAGTTCACCAGCCGGAGTTTTTGTAGTAGCAAAGCACGACAAAGAACAGGCTCCGTATCTTAGATATCTCAAGCTTGGAGATGGGCCGAACTACGCCATCATCAAGCCATACCATCTTTGCCACCTAGAGATAGCTAAAACTATAACAAATGTTCTTCTTGGAAACACCGAGTATAACTTCAACAATGGCTCGGATCCTACCGTGCAAGTTATCTCCCTTGCCAAGAGAAAGATTATGCCTGGAGAATTAATTGATCGTGGCCTAGGGGGTTTTGATATTCGTGGTGAAGCGGTAAAAATTCATGAGTTGCCGGAGGGCGTGCCTATCACTCTTGTTCACAAAGCAAGCTTTATAAGGACTGTAGAAGAGGGTCAAGTTATTACCTTTAATGACGTTGAACTTCCAAAAACCAGGGCGCTTGATATGTGGATGAAAACTTTAGAGAAGGTTGGTGCAGTGCCGGATGAAAAGAAAAAAGACACTCCTCCTAAAAGGAAGGTAGAAATTCATAAACCTTCGCAAGATGAGAGACGGTGGCCGATAGTAACCGGATCTTTAGGACTACTCGGGCGCATTCTACATCTAAAACTACCCTAAAAAAATGAAAAAGCCAAAACCAGTTACCGTAACTATTGGAATACCGGCTCACAACGAAGAAGCAAATATAGCCTATTTGCTTGAGTCGATACTGAGGCAAAAGGGTGACAACTTTGTAATCGAGAAGATTTATGTGTTGTGCGATGGCTGTACTGATGCAACAGCCAAAAGGGCAAGAAAATTTTCCAAAAAGCACCCAATAATCACTGTTCTCGACGACGGGAAGCGTAAGGGAAAGATTGGAAGACTCAACCAGCTTTACCGGATGAACAAAAGCAAATTTGTGTTTAGCTTTGATGGTGATGTTGTATTAAAAGGTCACAAGGTCATTGAAAGGATGATTAGTGCCTTTAAGGCAAAAAGGGTGGTTCTTGTTTCCGGAAATAACCAGCCTGTTAAGGCGGAAACTCTAATAGAGCGAATTTACAATGCGGGTTTTAGGATGTGGTACGAAATCAGGAAAGATTATAAAGGAGGCAATAACATTGCTAACATTCATGGCTGTGCGGTTGCTTTGGAGTGTTCATTTGCGAAATCGTTCAAATTTCCCAAGAAAGCTGACATTACTGATCCGGGATTTTTATTTTTGATGGCCAAAGAGCGCAAAGGCGGCTTTCGCTATGTAAAAGATGCAGTTGTACACTTTCGCTCGGTAAATAATCTGGGCGACTTTTTTTTGCAAGGTACACGCAACCTTAAAGCCAAGCATGCAACTGCAGAATATTTTGGAGATTGGGTTTATGAAGAATACTACATACCGAAAAAGTACAAGGTGAAAGGGATTATAAAAATGCTTTTTACCGATCCGGTGTTTACTGCCCTTTCATTAATTCTTGGTTTATGGCTGAGGGTTTTTCCGCCAGGACAGCTTGAACTCGAAACTAATGCTATCTGGGAAGTAACTAAATCAACTAAAAGAGTGATATGAAAAAACAATCATTAAGTTTTACAGTCGGAATTCCAACCTATTATGGTGGTCCTGGGTTGGTAAAGACGGCCAAAAGTATCCTGTCTTCGAAGGGCTTAGATAAGTTTAGGTTTATTGTCTGCGTCGACGGCAACCCTTTAGACAAAAGTATAGAAAAACAACTTAAAGATTTAGGAGTAGATGTGATTTTTAGCGTTGAAAGGGAAGGTCAAGTTGCCAGGATAAATCAAATAATTGGTCTAACACGCACAGATTTACTGATTTTAACTCAGGACGATATTAAATATGAACCGGATACGATCGCTAAAATTGTCAAGGCGTTTGAAGAAAACCTCAAAGTTACTATGGTTAGTGCAAGGCTTTATCCTTTTCCTGCAAAAACGTTTTTGGAGTCGGCAATTGAGGCGGGCGTTAGGCTTACGCATAAAATAGGAGACGGTTGGAGAAACGGAGATAACTTCCTTCTTGCAAGCGGCCGATGTCTTGTGTTCAGAACTGATTTTGTAAAAAAACTGGATATTCCGGAAGAGGTTATCAATTCAGACGCTTATCTTTACTTTGAGAACAAGAGAAAAGGCGGCAAATTCCTAGCTTTGCCAGATGCGGTTGTCTATAACAAAAGCCCGCAAACTTTGGATGAGCAGCTAAAGCAGAGTCGAAAGTTTCAATACTCATTGGAAGAACTTAACAACTACATCGATATTAATGCGGAAGAGGAATATCAAATCCCTAAGTCTGTTGCCCTCTGGGCGTATTTAAGCGAGCTGGCTAGAAATCCGCTTGCGACGATCGTTTATGTGGCTATGTTTTTGTATACGAGAATAGCTGGGAAGAATATGTATTCAAATGCCAAGCGTTTTTGGGAAACCGATAAATCAACAAAGGAAGTATCATGACAACACTTATTTTTGGATTCCGCTATCTTTATCATTTGATTTTCTCTAGATTTTTTCATCTTGGATGGAGGGTGGCTTTTAGTAAGGGTCTTTATCTTCGAAATCCAGAATATATTTCTTTAGGAAATAATGTGTTCCTTGCTCATAACGCAATCCTCTCAGTTCCTGATGAGCACGTTGAGTATGGTTTGCATAAACCTAAATTAAAAATAGAGGACGGGGTTAGGGTCAACATAGGAACGATGATTGCCGCGGCTAAATCTGTTCATATTAAAAAGAGTGTCAATATAGCCCAGTATTGTTTTATTGGCGATCACGACCACGAATATAAAGATGTTACAAAGCCCGTTCGAGACCAAGGACTTGCCAATGTAAAACCTATTGTGATTAAGGAGGATACCTGGATTGCTAACAAAGTTACTGTTTGCTCAGGCGTGACTATCGGCAAACACTGCGTAATTGGGGCAAATAGCGTGGTCACAAAAGATATCCCTGATTATTCGGTGGCGGTTGGGGCACCGGCAAAAGTTATTAAAAGATACAACTTTAAATCAAAAAAATGGGAGCGAGTAAAATCATGAAAAATTTTTTAATCACGGTTTTAACAAAAATAGAAAATATGGCCGGGGCAAAGCCACCAACAGTTACTGTTCTTGGGTATCACTCTATTTCAAATGGCAAAGCGATAGTCGATGTAGCACCAGATGATTTTGGGGCGCAAATTGACTTTCTTGAATCAAAGTTTCAGTTCATAACTCTTGATCAGGTGGTTGATTATGTAAAGGGCAAGTTTAAGCCGGAGAAACCTTGCGTCGCTCTTACTTTTGATGACGGCTATGCAGATTTACTAGTCAGTGTGGCTCCGATGTTAGCTAAGCACAGAATCCCGGAGACAGTGTTTGTTTTGGCGAAACCAGAATCTGCAGATAGAACGCAGATAAGAAATACAAAAAAGCTTATGAGTATGTCGGATGTTAAAAAGCTGAAAAAGACCGGATGGACAATTGGATGCCATAGCGCAACGCACGTAAACTTTGGGGGAGAATTAGATGTAAAGGCAGAGATAAGAGATGCAAAAAGAAAATTAGAGAAGGAACTTGGAACAGAGGTCAGATATTTTGCCTATCCAAAAGGAATTTATAACGACAAAGTGATAAAAGCGGTTAAGTCTGCGGGATATAAGGCCTCATTTACTGTTGACCCCGGGAGAGTTTCAATAAAAAACGATATTTATAAAATTCCAAGAATTGGTGTCTATCGAACTCATTCAATGGTTGAATTTGCCGCCTTTTTTACCAATTGGGCAAATGTATATTTCATCGCAAAATCTTATCTCAAAGCAAGAATTTCAATATGATTAAAAAACCAACAGTTTCAATCGGCATTCCGGCATACAACGAAGAGGCGAATATAAGAAATTTGCTAAAAGTGTTATTGCAACAAGAGCAGAAGAACTACAGTTTGGAAAAGATCATTGTTAATTCTGATGGTAGTACGGATAGAACGGCGGAAGAAGTGAGAAAAGTAACAAGCCACAAGATTGTCATCTTCGATAACCACGAGAGGAAAGGAAAAACTTTTAGACTTAACGAAATAGTAAAAAAGTCAAAGTCAGATTACCTTGTACTCATTGATGCTGATGTTTTACCGGCAGATAAGTACTTAATAAATAGCCTAGTTGAGCCATTTCTTAGAAGCAATATTGTTGGAATCGTTAGCGTAGAGAGACTTCCTATAGAAGGTAAAAACTTCTTTGAGAGAGCAATCAATGCAAGTGTCGAATTTAAACTTAGAATATTTGAAAAATGGAATAATGGAAATAATCTTTATATGTGCTTCGGAGCATGTCGTGCTTTCTCAGCAGAATTTGTTAAAAAGTTGAAATGGCCACCGACGGTTTCCGAAGACGTGTACTCGTATCTTTTTTGCATAAAAAGCGGATATCGGTTTGTTTACAATTCTAAAGGAAAGATTATGTATAAATCCCCACACAACTACAGTGATCATGAGAAGCAAAGCATGCGCTTTAAAGATGGAATTGTTAAGATGTATGAATATTTTGATAAAGAATTTGTTGAAAAAGAATACAAAATTCCCACATATTTAGTAATTTTTTCTGCAATTGAAGGGTTAATAACTAGACCTCTCTCTTTTTCATTATACCTGTTAATTCTAACGTTGGTTAAGGCGAAGACTATTAGAAGATACGATCCAAATCCTCAATGGAATATATCTTACTCATCTAAGAATTTAAGTAAAAAAGTGAAATGAAATACAAGAGTCAAGTAAAAGTAGATTATTATTCTTTTTCAAACTACGTAATCCAAGACAGATGGTTGTCATATTTTCACCAAATCAAATCCGTTCAGTATGTTTCTGAACTTTTAAAAAAAGACAAACTGACAATACTGGAGATTGGAGTAGGAGATGGAACTGTTTCATCAATCCTGAAGAAGTTGGGACATAAAGTATTAACGGCGGATATTGATAAGGGGTTAAATCCGGATTATGTAGCTGTATTACCAGAACTGAAAATAAGAACTAACAAAAAGTTCGATAGCGTCGTATGTTTTGAAGTGTTGGAACACCTAAGATTTGAAGACGTTGAAAAAAGTCTAGAAAGAATTAGACAGCTTTCCGAGGTAATAGTTATGTCCATTCCTCACAAAAGTTTATATTTATCCTTGATAACCAGAGTTCCTTTAATAAAACCAGTGAAAATATTACTAGACTTACCAGCAAATTTTTTACCTCACAAGTTTGATGGCGAGCATTACTGGGAACTGGGGACTAAAAATTATACTTGTAAAAGATTTCTAAAGGTTTTAGAAAGGGTTGGGTTGGCTATTATTAAGGATTTCAGAATAAAAGAATATCCCTATCATCATTTTTTTATAGTCAAAAACAAAAAATCATGAAAAACAGGAAGCCTACAGTAACAATTGGAATCCCTGCTTACAACGAGGAAGCGAACATTAAGAGTTTGCTTAAAAGTTTACTGTCACAAAGGCAGTCAAACTTCAGTTTAAAGGAAATAATCGTTATTTCGGATGGGAGTACTGACCGAACAGTTAAAGAAGCAAAGAAAGTCAGTGATGAACGCGTCAAAGTAATCGAAGGAATTGAGAGGCGCGGCCAGGCCTACCGGCAAAACGAGATTTGTAGTCGGGCCAATGCCGACTTTCTAGTATTGCTTAATGCAGACATCTTGATTAAAAATAATAGTTTTTTTATCAAGATAATGAAAGCTAGCCAAAATAAAAAAAACGTTGGCATTATTGTATCCAGAGCCGTTACGTTGCCGCCCAGTAGCTTCATTGGAAAAATTCTTGAATGGCACGCCGCTTGGAAGAGAAAACTGTATGAGCAGATCAATAATGACAATATCTACCTAAATCACGGTTTAATGAGAACCTTTCCCAAGAGAGTCTACAAGAAATTACAGTGGCCGAAGAGTTGGGCAGAAGATGCCTACTCTTATCTCTTTATCAAAAAACTAGAGCTAGACTTTGTCTGCTGCAAAGAGGCACAAGTTTACTATCGTTTACCACAAACACTCAAAGACCATGTGCACCAAAGCGTTCGCTTCATGTATTCGTCAAAAGCTTTAGCACCGTTTTTCAGTAAAGAAGAGCTAAGGTCCGCATATGCTATACCAAGAAAATTGCTTATTACCTCTATGCTTGATGGATTAATAAACAATCCTTTAAAGGCGGTTACATATCTAGTAATCTATGCTTATTGCAAGGCAGTGGCTGTATTTACAAGGACGGCTAGCGAATATGATTTATGGGAGATATCTACTAGTACAAAGACACTTAATACCGGCGCAAAAAGCCTGAACTAATATGAAAGAAAAAATAAAAAGTTTATTGCCGCTTTTTTTATTGACAATATTTACTGCCGTCATTCTTGCATTAACTATCCGGGGTGTTGCTGGAAATCCGACACACCAAACTTTGAATAGATTGGAGTTCAAAGACGAGGGGCCGATGGAGCTTTCTCCTGAAAGGGGCAGATTTGCTCTCACTTACTCAATAGTTGAAGATAAATCCTTCCAGTTTGCTTTACCTGTTGCAAGGTTTGTGACTCCAGACCTTGGATATAAAGATGGAAAGTATGTATCCCTGTTTGTGCCAGGAGTGTCGTTTCTGGCTATTCCCGGTTACCTACTAGGCAAGAGCTTTGGTTTGGCGCAGGTGGGGGCATTTGCTGTTACTTCTGTGTTTGCCTTCTTGAACGTCCTTTTGATTCGCGCTATTGCCATACGTTTAGGCGCAAGCCGCTTGGCTGCCACCGTCGGGGCACTAATTTTCTTGTTTGCAACGCCTGCGTTTGCTTACGCCGTCACCCTTTATCAACACCACATTTCCGTATTTTTAATTTTAGCAAGCTTATACGTTTTGATTCGATGGAAAAACATCTGGTCTTTACTGTTGGTCTGGTTTTTCATTGCTGCCTCACTACCGGTTGATTTCCCTAATTTTTTCATGATGTTTCCAATTGGAATATATACGCTGGGAAGAATTATTAGTATCAAAACCCTCAAAGAAAAAATAAAAGTAAATATAAAATTGGCAGGTTTTTTGACAATGCTCATCATGTTAATCCCGCTTGCGTTTTTCGGATGGTCAAATCTGAAATCTTACGGGAATGTTTACCAAATTACCGGTAATCTTCGACGCGCAAAAGCCATAGATGAAAGAGGCTTGCCGCTTTTTAAAGAGGACTTGGAGAAAAATAAGCCGCAAAATGCTGAGGTGCAGAATACGTCCAAGGGAATACCGGTTGGATATTTCAAAACGAGAAATATGTTAAAAGGTTTTTACACTCACTTCGTTAGTCCTGATAGAGGAATAATTTATTACACCCCGGTGATTTTGTTTGGCATTTTCGGTTTAGTATTTCTTTACAAGAAAAAGCCAAAAATTATTGCTTTAGTTTTGGCAATAATAGGCGTCAATGTTCTTCTGTATTCCATGTGGGGCGATCCTTGGGGAGGTTGGGCGTTCGGGTCTCGATATTTAATTCCAAGTTACGCTCTCATGTCTATTTTTATAGCGCTTTCGCTGACAAAGTTTCGCAAAAGCACTATGTTCATGCTGATATTCTTTCTCCTTGCGACTTATTCTATATCAGTAAACACCCTCGGCGCCCTTACCACAAACAGCAATCCACCCAAAGTAGAAGCAGTTGCTCTCGAGAAAATCTCAGGAGTCGAGGAAAAATACACATTTGAGCGAAACTTAGACTATTTGCTTTCCAACCGTTCTAAATCATTCGTATTCCAGACACTTGCTCGTAACTATCTGAGTGCTCCTCAATACTATTTAATTGTCAATAGCTCGATTGTATTTGTATCAGGAACTCTGCTTATATATTTGCATTTTTCAAGGAGAGGAGAAAAAGCAATATGAGTAAATTAAGCGTGCCGTCGTTTACCATACAGTTTTCTTTTAAGAGAAAGTGGTTTGAAGAAATTAGCGAATTTTTCGAAAAATATGCCCTCTGGGTAATTGTTGGACTTCTTGGCACGATTGCCATATCCTCGTTTTTGGTTTTCTATCAGAATGGCCTTGGCTTGGCCTATAACGACGCGCGAAGTCATTTAGATATTGGAAGGCGTGTCGTTGAGGGACTAAAGCCAGGCTTGGCGCAACTTGGATCTGTATGGCTGCCCTTACCTCATGTTTTGATGATACCCACAATCTGGAGCGACTTTATGTGGCACTCGGGCTTATCAGGGGCCCTTCAGTCCATGGCCGGCTTTGTCGCCACCGGAATTCTGGTTTATATGTTTTTAAAGAAATTAGGTGCAGGACTACTTGCCAGGTTTTTTGGCGTAATCGTTTTTGCGGCGAACTTAAATATTTTATATTTGCAGTCAACCGCAATGACCGAGCTTTTGCTTTTGGCAACCATGACAGCCGGTGCTTACTACCTAATGCTTTGGGCAAAAGAGGAAAACTTCTTAAATCTTATAATGAGTGCCTTTTTCATCTTTCTTTCAAGCCTTGTTCGATATGACGGATGGTTTTTGTTTGGATTTGCAGGACTTCTTATTGCGATAATTACCTACAAAAAACGCGGGTATAAGACTACGGAGGGAACGCTAATACTTTTCGGCACTTTGGCTGGTTTTGGAATTGCCCTCTGGTTTTTATGGAATCTTCTGATTTTCGGAGACCCTCTCTACTTTGTTTTCGGGCCGTATTCAGCTCGTGCCCAACAAGTTCAACTCGAAACTGCCGGAAATCTGGCGACTAAAGGAAACTTGCTGCTTTCTTTAAAGCTTTATCTATACGCATTTATCTATAACTCGTACGCATTCACAGCCTTCTTGGGATTATTTGGAGCTTTAGTTTTCTGGACTAGAAAGAATTTAAAGCCCGAAATTCGTATTGCAAGTCTTTCCCTTCTTTCACCGCTTATGTTTAATGTTGCCGCCCTATTTTTGGGACACTCGGTGCTTTTTATTCAAGGACTGTCTGGTAATACCTGGTTTAACGTTCGCTATGGTATGATGCTTTTACCCCCAGTTGCCATATTTGCTGGATTTTTGGTTGACAGGCTTAAAAGCTTACGTTGGGTTTTGATTGGATTGTTTTTATTCATCACATTTTTTGCCTTCGCAAACACTGATGCAGTAACAATTGACGACGCCCGCGTAGGTTCAAGTCAGAAGAATGTAACAGAGGTAGCAGGCTGGCTTTACGAAAACACTTCAGATGAAAAGGGATTTATTCTAATTTCTGCTGCCTCGCATGATGCGATTATCTTTTCATCCGGCCTTGACATGAAGCGATTTATTCACGAGGGAACAGGAGCATACTGGGAGAGCGCAACCACCGCGCCAGACAGATGGGCGCGATGGATTGTTATGCGTACGCACGACGAGAACGACTCAACATTTAAGTTTGTCAGCAAGACTTCTGGCTTTTCAAAATATGAACTGGTCGACTCTTACCCATTTGCCGACATTTATCAACTTAAAGACGAATATCTTAACCAACTAAATACAGAGCCTGTTTTTGGAAAACAAAGATGACAAAGAAGTTGATACTATTAGTAATTGCAGCTTCAGTTTTACTTATTTCTGGGATCAGGTTTATGTTAGGCTTTTCAAACGGAGGCAGGCCCGAAGGGAAAGATATTAATTGGTGGAAAGTTCAGTCTATTGACACGGTAAAGTACTCAAGGGATTTGGCCCGCGAGAAGTCAGAAGATGCTTCATTTAACCAAACAATAGAGAATCAGGTAAAGAGCATTGCTGAGACGGGCGCAACACATGTTGCAATTGGAACCCCGTACGACGAGGAATTTTTACCATTTTTGGCGCGCTGGATAAAAGTAGCAAGGAGACATGATTTAAATGTCTGGTTTCGGGGGAATTTTTCGGGGTGGGAAGGCTGGTTTGGTTACCAGCCAGTTTCAAGGGAGGAACATTTAGGCCTTACCAAAAAATTTATTTCAGATAATGGAGAATTATTTGAAGACGGAGATATATTTAGCCCTTGTACAGAGTGCGAAAATGGCGGGCCGGGGGACCCTCGGCATACTGGAGACCTTGAAGGCCACAGGCAATTTTTAATTGAGGAGCACAAGGTGGCCAAAGAGGCCTTTAGAAGAATAGGAAAAAGTGTCTCAACCAATTACAATCCGATGAATGGCGACGTAGCACTGCTAGTGATGGATGAAGATACAACTCAAGCACTGGGGGGAATTGTGGTAATTGACCATTACGTCGAAGATCCTGAGCAATTGTCGAGGGATATAGCCAGCTTTGTCCGAAGAAGCGGTGGAAAAGTAGTCTTGGGAGAGTTTGGTGCCCCTATCCCGGGCATTCATGGAAATATGACTGAGAAGCAACAAGCACGGTGGATCGAACATGCTTTGAGAAAGATTTCGACAATACCGGAGTTAATCGGTATTAATTATTGGACTGGATTTGGCGGGTCAACCCAATTGTGGGATTCAAAAGGGCAAGCAAGCCCGGCCGTAAGTGAGTTGACAAAATTCTATTCTCCAAAGGTGTTAAAAGGCTTTGTAAAAAATGAGCTGGGAAGGCCTATAGCGAAGGCAAAGTTATCCGGAGATTTAAAGACAACTGAAACCGGAGAAAATGGGGAATTCTACTTTCTTTTTGTTTCTGAAAATATAATTGTCGGAGTGTCCGCAGAGGGGTATAAAGATGAAGAATTGACTAGCGTAGAGGGGGAGCGATTAGTTTATGTTGTGATGGAAAAACAGAAAGAGGATATATTTTTTAAAATACAAAAGTCTTTGTATAAATGAACATTCTTATTCCAAATGGGCCGGGGGCAAAGAATCTTGGAGATATAGCTATTTATGAGTCTCTGGTTTTGCGCTTAAAGCAAAAAAGACATCAAGTAATAGCGCATAGATTTGATCCAAAACCAGAGAGGGGAATTAAAGTTAGGCCCAATATTTATTACTGGGCGGTATTTCAAAATAGAAATTTATTTGTTCGTATTGCTCGAACGTTTTTGCTTTTGACAGCACTTTTTTTGCCTTCTGGCCTCGAATCAATGTTGCCGAGAGAGCTTTGGGCGATACTCTCCGATTACAAAGGGGTAGATAAAGTTATTCTCAAAGGAGGCGGATATTTTAGAAGCAAGCCCGGATTCACCCAGCAGATTAATGCCGTCATGAACTGTGTTTACATTCTTTTTGCTAAAAAGTACCAAAAGGAAGTTACTATTCGTCCAATGTCGTTTGGTCCTTTTTCAAATAAATTAACTGAGTGGATTTGTGCCAAAGGCGTAAATCTTGCCGATAAAATTTACTTGAGAGATAAAATCTCTCACAAACTTCTTAAGAAGTATCTTGCCGCTTCAAAATTAGAAATTCTTCCCGACGAAGCTTTTTCTGTAAGCCGCGCTAAAGTGGATAAATACAGGAAAAGAACGCTTGGCTTTACAGTGCGAGAGTGGGTAGAGAAGTCCAAGCGTAAAGCCTTCCTTGTCAATATGGCGGATTTGATAGAGCAAACAGCCCAGGATAAGAATTGTTCCTGGATTCAGCCAATAGTTCAGGTAGACGCGCCGGAATACAGCGAAGGCGACGAAAAGATAACCAAGCAATTATCAAAGATACTGGTAAAAAGAGGACTGAAAGTTAGCCAACCCCTAAAACCAAATTCTGTAGTAGCAGCCCTAACTGCTTTTGGGAAGCTTTCCTACCTTGTTGGAATGCGAATGCACTCTTGTATCTTTGCTCACATTCAGAAAGTTCCCTTTACGGCAATTGCTTATGAACATAAACATATCTCGCTAGAAAAATATACAGACGAGATGATTTCTGTTAAGATATTACAAAGCGGTCCAAAAAGGGACAAAAAAGTTGCATATTCTAAAAAAGTTGCTATAATACAAAAAATCCAGTGACTTCTGCCCCAAAGATAGGGATATATGAGTTTAAAATCAAGTCTACTTAAAGTATTACTTTCAGTTTTCACTGTAGCGGTTTTTGTGTCGACAGCGTACGCAGCACCACCGGACGGCGCTGCAGGCCCTTGGGCGGATGAAGTAACTTCTTCCTCTCAAGGATTGACGAAGAATGTCGGCGCAGTAGCCGCAAACAGAAGCGATACGTCCTACGCCCTTGGCCCCGCAGAATATACTGACGTTGACGGAACATTCTTTTCTCTTGGCTTCGACGGTTCAATAACTCTCAGGTTTGACAATGGTATCGCCAACGGTGTTTTTGTTGTCGAATCAACCAAGACAGTACCGGATTATCCCTTTTATCCTGAAGAAACAGCTCAAGTGGAAATATCTGAGGATGGAAGTCCAGGCTCATGGTACTTTGCAGGAAACGTTAGCCAAGACGGGGCAGTTTCACAGCCACCAGAGGTTGGTTGTGCTCAGTACGTAAGAATTACCGACACAAGCGATGAGAGTTTGTTTGAGGATACAGCCGATGGATACGATGTAGACGGTGTACGAGCCGAAGGAGAAGAAGCGTGTACACCTCCACCACCACCGACTCCTATTTCTCCGCCGTCTTCTCCGCCGTCATCTCCTCCGGGCCCTGCTGGGCCGCCAGTTTGTACTGCACAAACCCCTAGTGTCCCAACCTTGACATCGGTTACCAGAACTAGTCCAACAACCGCCGAGCTTACCTGGACCGCAGCCAGCCCGGTAACCCACTACACAATTTCCTACGGAACGAGCCCCGGCAATTATCAGTTTGGAGCCCCTAATGTAGGCAATGCCACTTCATATGTGGTAGGCGGGCTTGACCCAAACACAAATTATTACTTTGTGGTAACCGCCGTTAATGACTGTGCCCCGTCAAGTGCATCAAATGAGCTTTCTACCGGGGGAGCAGTACTGGGTGCAGCAACCGGGGGAGTTCTCGGTGCAAGTACTGATACTCTTGCTGCGACCGGAGGCGATTATCTAATTTTGCGATTACTATTTGCCTCATCTGCTTTCTTAGCCACCTTTCTTCTAGGGCGACGCTTTCTTCCCAAAAATGGGCGAAAATAAGAATATTAGAAGGACTTCCGTGCTTGTGCTTCTGTCTTTATTTGTAGGAGCGATAGTCTTTTTACTTACCAGTCCAAGCGGTATAAATTTAGATTTTCTAAGGATTGGGGAGTCTCAGCTTGCCGAGGAAAATGCACCGGTAATTCCACCTTCTCCGACCACCAAGCTGCCTCCGACAGCTATTCGGATAGATAAACTTGACAAGTTTCTACCCATTTCAGCCGCTTTAGTTCACGATAATGAGTGGGATATATTTGACAACCAAGTTTCTTGGTTGTCAACTTCCGCTGTCCCCGGAGAAGGGAATGTCATTTTGTATGCCCACGATGGACCGGAAATGTTTGGCGATCTTAATGAGCTTGAAGAAGGCGACGTTATTGAAGTTTTACAGAACGACGTTTGGAGGAGTTATGTTGTAAGCGAGTCGAGAAGCGTTGCTCCTTCCGACATCGAAGCCATCCTTTCAGAGGATAACCAACTCACCCTCTATACCTGTGAGGGAAGTTTTGACCAAAAACGCCTTGTTGTCTACGCCGATCTGACAGACGATTAGCCAGTAAGAGGTCCGACCTCTAAAAACTCTAAAAATTTAAAAAAGGTTTCTCCTTGCAGAAGCCTGTAGTAAAACACTATTGACATGAAGGTGGAGAGAATGTAATTATGGGACGGTGAATAAAATATTCACAAATTTGACTTATACTGCCAATTGTGGCGGTTTTTTATTTGAAAGAAGGTAAAGTTTATGGGTGGTTCTGAAAGAGTTAAAAAAATTAGTGACAAGAAGATCTTTGAGCTATTTATTATCGAAGGACACGTAACAAGAGAGAAGATTGAAGAAATGAAAGATAAGCCCTTTAGAGATGGTTTGACTGTTGGTGAATTTGTTGAAAGCAATATTGATAATCGAAGATTCAAGTGGAATGAAGAAGATTGTTTAGTACCGGATTTTAATGAAGCTGAAATAATTTATAGTGATGAAGATAAAGCAGTGTTAGAAAGAATGTTACAAAATGCGGAAGAAAATCCAGGTGTTATTCTACAAAGCTTTGTTAGAGTAGGATTAGGAGTTTCTGATAATGATGATCTTCAAGAAGCTTTAAGAAGAAAGTCACTTGCAACAGGAGAAATGCCAGATGTAATTTTGACAAAAATTCTAAATAATGGTTTAGGAATTGTTGGTAAAGATAACAGTTAATTATTTGAAAATTGGAAATTGGAAATTTATTAAAGAGCTTAAGGCTCAAAGCTGATTAAGCTACAGAGTCTAGGAGGGAGGGCCTCCGGCTCGTAGAGTCTACGGCTCGGAGAGGAGGTGAGAAAATTATGTTTAGAAGAATTTTAATCGGAATTTCTTCAGGATTGTTAGTATTTGGCTTATTGGCCCTAACGACTACACCGTCTTTTGCATCACCTGATGTAATGTGGGACTTAAGTGGCACTTATACAATTGATTATACGTGCACAAGTGGGTGTAGCGGGGTTTATCCGCATACGATGAATGTTTCATCAGTGGATTTAGGTACGGGAGATTTCTCCGGAACAGGATTTTATAATCCTAATATCGCATATACCTGGGATGTAACAGGAACTGTAAGTGGCTCAACTGTTAATTATACCGTTGTTTACACCGGTTTAAATCCAGGGTATACAATTAATGCAAGCGGAATTATTGCAAGTGATGGTTCTATGTTCGGAACTGCAACTGGACCAGGCCAAGCTTTTACATGGAGTACAACTTCAGGTACCGCATCATTCAACAGGCATGCCGAAATTACTGCTCCAAATTCAGGCGAGACCGTTTCTGGTTCAGTAAACTTTGAAGCATACCTTGTTGACGACGACTATGATGGTGTTCAATGGGCAGTTCGAGAAGGAACATGTGCAGCTGGAACAAATACAGTGTTCGGCAATGTGGATGGCCATTCAGACGTTGCAATCATAGATACGAGTGATTTGTCCATGCAAACGTTCTCATTTACAGGAGACATGTCCGCTATGACGCCTGGAATGTATTGTTTCATCTATAATCCAAGAGAAGACGGCGATGAACCAAATATTCGATTAACAAGAGAGTTCACTATAGCAGATACCACTGCTCCATTAGTTGAAATAAGTTCGCCCTTAGATGATGCAGTATTGACAGGATCTGTAAATCTCGTTGGGTTTGTGACTGATGATGTGGAATTAAGCCACTATAACTTGTCTCTTTATCCTGGCAATATTGATTTAAGTGATGGTCTAACTCACAGCGGTAACCGCCTTAATGACGTTAATTGGTGTACCACACCTACTTCTGGAACTGTTAATCTTTCTGCAAACTTTTCTGGTGATTTTTGCAATGACTGGGATACGACCAATTACCTCGATGGGGATTACCAGATACGCCTAGCAGCACGAGATGCAGCCGGAAACCGTGATACCAGCGATCCCGATAATGGAAATACAAGCTCTGTTCACGTAATTCAGATAACAATTGACAACACTCCTGATGACCCTGCTGATAAAGATGTCTGTAAAAAAGGAGGCTGGGAAGCATTTGGGTTCCGCAATCAAGGCCAGTGTGTCCGATATATAGAAACAGGTAAGGATAGTCGTTAAGTTTTCTTAATAATTTATTGAGAGCGAGTATAATTACACCTGCTCATCTGCCTAGTGTTTCCTTTGTTTTTATTCAGTTAGTTTGATATCATTTCCCGGATATGGAAAGAGAGAGTAGAATATCTAGTGAGGAATTAAGAGATCGGTAAGAACAATTTGGCGTCTTACTTGGTATTGCTTCTGAGAATCTTAGAGGTTTAGAGTTTTGTAATACTTGCAGCGGCGAAGATTACGAGTGGACAGACTGGGCTCTTAGTGAAATTGATTTAGGTGGCTTAGAAATCGATTCCCAAGAAGAAGCAATTGACTACAGGATTCATCTAACGGTTATTTCTTGTCATGAATGTGATGGAACCGGTTTCGAGGGCGGCGGTTTCAAATTAACGACAGAACAGTGGTTGAAACTTAGCGAAGAAGAAAATCCACACCGGGTGTGATTTTAGTTTACACATTTGTTAATTCCCCCGAAAAACTCCCCCGTATTTTCTCGGTTGTTTGAGAGAATTTGGTTTTGTGCCCTCTCCTATAAATAACAATCTCACCACCAATTTTTCTCTACCAATCGATAATTTCCGACCTGAAGTGGATAGGTCTATGTGAAGGTAGTTCGGTATGGGGTCTGACGCTGATGCTCAAATCGTTAGTACTCTGGGGTGCAGCAGTTTCATAGTGCAGTTTTCTCAATGTTTCGCTAACCATCACTCTTTCTATACCTATATTTTTTAATATCCGAGCAATATCAGGCCCGGATAATTTATCTATAGATTCCAGTCGTTGACTGAATGCTACGAGATCCTCGGGAGGCCATTTGGCATTTTTTTGTTCAGCGGACATAAATCTAATGAAAGTGACGAAATTGTATCACCCCGTCAATATTTCTGCAAATACAGGCTTTTAAGTCTGCTGTGCTACAACTTAGGCGTGGGAAGGCTAAATTCAGGCGAACATCTTGACCCGACTTCAGAGATTACACTGGAGACTGTCAAAGCAAGAGCTGATAAAGAAGTAGCTGTTTTGACGGGTAGAACCTTTCTTTTGAGTTTTCTTGCTTTGGTGGCCACCGGCTCGGAGAGGGTGGTCGCCCCTGCCTAGTGGTTGATTTGGTTTTATTTCTAAAGATAATTTTGCAGAAAAACTCCCTCCGTATTTTCTCGGTGGGTTGTTTGTTTGAGAGAATTTGCTGCTTCGAATCCAATCTACCTCCCTCTGGCACACAGACTTCGAAACTGGCCTGCTAATAATTCTTTTTATCTCTCAAATTAAGTAGTTTTAGTTTTCAGACACGGCTTCAACTATAGCTTTTATCTCTTCCATTACCTGATCGACACTTTTCATTTCTGTTCGCGCATCAGATATGTCTATTGCTCTTACGTTATATTTCCCTTTTCCTGTAAAGTGATAGCCGCAACATCCTTCTTCCTTGATGCTTAGAGTGATTCCTCTATCTCCCTCCTCAGTTCTGTCTACAACCCGATATTTATGATGGTTCGGAAGTTCAATTTCATTAAATTGGCCCCACTTCGATTTGTCATTATCCGAACGCCACCCATAATTTCCGACACCTTTGTCCGCGAACTCCTTTAGTTCTTTAAGCGCTTTATCAAAAACATCTTGGTAAGAAGTTCCCTCAAATGTAACTTTTGCCTGAACTCCTCTATAGATTCCGTCAATCGTTTGAAGATGCTGCCTTTGTCTATACCATATCTTGGTTGGATCGAAGCCAAATTCACTTGATCGAGCAATAGATTCGCTTTGTTCAGTCATTAGCGCGATTATACTAAAAAGAATTAAAACTTCAAAATCCAAAGAAATCCGTGGAAAATGCTCCCTAAATAGGACTCGAATTATGTCCTTTTTACTTAAAGGCCCTAAAACACCCTTATTATAGCTCGAGACTCCAATATTTCAATTAAAAAGTAATGTACCCAGACCACTTCCGAGGTGGCTTTCTCTGTATTTTCTCCTTATCCCCCAATAGACTTGAACAGATATGTTTTTTAATTTATAATACCCTATATTATGTCGTTAATAGAGGCTTTGCGAAGTACTGAACTAGCCGAAGTTCCAAAAAAGCGGGTTCTTGTAATAGGTTCCAATTGGGAAGACCGCAGGATGGATGTAACCACTCAGCTTATTGACTTTTTTAAGGAAAAAGAGATGTCCGTTGAAGTGGAAAATGTTAGAAACGCACCTCATATTGAAAACGCGATTTTGGGAAACTTCCCAGATGGCAAAGAGGAAAAAGCGGTAGCGGTTCTTGTAGGACAACATGCTAGACAGTATGACGCGATAACCAACATTGGTATGACGCTTGAAGTTGAAGGCAGCGGACTTATTGAACACATAAGAGAAATATGCCAAAAGCACGGAATCTTTTTGGGGAGGTTTAGAAGAAACATTGACAGTTCATTTGATTTTTGGGAAGACGGAAAATCCCCTGAAGAAAGCAAGCTACTTAACCCTTAATAAATATCCCAGATAATTCCCCAGAAAAACTCCCCCGTATTTTCTCGGTGGGTTGTTTGCGGGAAAAAATTAAAAAAATTTACTGCCTCGAATCCAGCCCACCTCGCAGGATGCGTAGTCCTGAACGAAGTCGAAGGGGGATTGAAAATGGTGAGCCGAGTCGAACCACGATTTTCGAACTTTTATATAATCTACTGTTCCCAACTTCGCCACATTTCCTCTTGGTCTTCGTGGAACTGACGCCACTTTCTAGCATTTTTAGCTTCCCGCGTAGGGCTGGGCAATAATGCAATTGCCCACACTACTTCCTCTGGCACTTCGCCATTTTCATAAACTGGTTTCCCTGTCTCGGGATTCCAATTCAAATGCCAATCAGTCTCTCCCCCATTGTCTTTGTGTATCATTTGTCCATGCCAATAAAGGTAATCAGGGTCATCATCGTCTGGCTCTGGTCGAGTTTCGGATCTATCTAGAAGCTCGTATTCATCTGGAGTCAAGCAACGTTGTCCAACGGGGAATTGTGTTACATAAAGGTTGACATCAAAATTATCGATACCCCCACAGGCATCAATTTGTTTTTGTATATCAACACTCCCAACTTCATCTCTTTCTGTCATTTCGATCGCATCATATCAAAATCTGAAACTAAAAACCGAGGCTCGCAGGCTGCCCGCCACGTACCGCACGGTACTGTGGGGACGATTTTCGAACCAGCAGCTTGATATAAACAAAAAGATCTATTATTATATTGCAACTTCTGCTCAATTAGTATCATGAACGAAAGACAAGAGCACGCGCTACGAATACAGCTTGAGTCAGACGAGACGCAAAGAGATAGGAACAGTTATGATTATACTGGAGATGCTCTTAGGGAAAGCGGCTTTTCTCCACTAAGTATTTGGCCAGAATCCAATAAAAATGTTGCCAAAGTTATAAGGGGAGAGGTTGATTATGATTCTCTTCCAGTGGATGAAGCCAACGAGGTCTATAAAGGAATGCAATTTACAGAACAACAAGACATAATCCTGCGCAATAGGGGAAAAGATGTTCTTTGTGAAACACTAGATATGCAAGCTTGTCTGGAAAGTGAATGCGAACTTTATAACTCTGATTTAGGCCCCCCAGTTTGTAGAGAGTTTAAGATGGTTTTTAAGAAATAAAGCCACCGCTCTAAAAACCTTGGCTCGCCGAATGGGACGATTTTCGAACGGTGAATTGGTCAAAAATTGTCGAGTATCCAGAAGTAGAATTCCAACAAACACAACGTTTACTTTTGACCTCCTAAAAATTTAGGACGCTTGATTAGCGGTTTTTTTCCAGACTTTTTTATCTCTTCAAACTGCTTTGCTGAAAACCGAAAATGCATAGAATCAAAAGTTGAATTTGGCTCAACAGTTCCATCTTCCAGCCCCTGTTCGTATTCTGCAATTATTTGGGCAGAGTTTGCATCAGGATAAATTCTTACCCAAGTTCTCCTTCTGAGCAATTCTTTTTCCGTCTCTTGGCTCTCACCTATGTGAACACCAGCTCTTTTCAGAGCTTCGGGTTCAATGGGGGTTGTGGTTATTAAAATTTCTCTTTTAGTTTCGCCCAAGGTTTCATCAAAATAGAGCTTTCCTAAACTAAAATCTGATTTTTTATCGTATTTGGAAGCATCGTCTCGAGCTGATCGAGGTATATCAGGAATTAAACTATGCATAAACTGGTTGAGTTTATTGGGATCGTAAATTGGTTTAATGGGAGCGACAATAATATCGACAGCCTCCAACCATCCAGCTCCAAATGGAGAGTGCAAGATTTCGCCAGCAAAATACAATCTTTCATCCACCTTCAGTCCTTCTCTTACTTGTTGGAGCAACGAAGCTCTTTGTTCTCGAACTTCAGCCCTGTTTAATTGTTCAGATGACATTTGGAGAATTATAACAATAAATGCACAGATGTTCAACTATAGGACTTAGCTCCCCAAATAGGACTCGAACTATGCCTCTACTTACAAAGCCCGGAATTACCCTTATTATAGCTTGAGACTCCAATATTACTACAAATATAATATGTTCTATTTTGTCTTGCCCACCCCCGGGGTGGTTTGGGTTCGCAGTTCGCGGGTTTCCGTTTTTTTTAGCAGGTTGTTTGTTTGAGAGAATTTGGGGTCACCGACTCTGATGAGTCTCTGACTCAGGAGGGCTGTAAGCCCTGAGTTGGTCGAAGGGTTGCAAACCCTGAGCACTTCGATTTCACTCAGTATCTTCGATGGTGAGCCGAGTCGAACCACGATTTCCGAACTGCTAACTGGTCAGAAATTATTCCTTATCCTGGGCTAGTATATCAAAAGTCTCAAAAATTTCTCCAGACCTACGCATAAATTCAGCTCTCCTGCGGCTCCACAAAAAATCTAGTATTGCCACTCAGCATTATCCAGTCTTTAATTCTTAGAGTTTCCTCTTCGACTTGAACAACATACCAACCAAGGGGGTCTCCAGGCTTCCTTTCCTCGACTTTTTCATAACCTGTTAGTATTCCCTCCTTAAGAGTATCTTGTAAGCTTCCATCAAGAAATTTAACTTTGATTTTTGCCTGGGGTGAGATATCGGATTTATGTATGAGAAGAATCTCCTCCTCGCCCACTCTTTCGATGTATGAATCGCCAAAAGTGGTTAAAAACTCTCCAGCTGAATAACCGATTAAAGTTCCCACCTGGAAGGCGCGCTTGCTTTGATCATTAACAACCAGTGCCAATAGTTCTGGAGCAACTTTATTCCAATAAAGCCTTTCTCTTAAACCCTCCGTTTGCTCATCTACCTCTTTATCAGAAAAACCGTACTGAAACTGCATTAATTCCTTAAACCTTTTCCTTGAATCTGGATCCTCAAGATCAGTAAAAAGACGAGATGGGGCAACAAAGATACCGTCTCCAAATTCTACGCTCATGTGTATTGGCAGCCAGCTATTTTACCATAAACTAAAAAAGAGCCACACATCGGCTCTTTTCTTGATAAAGCTGGCCTTACTGGACTCGAACCATACTTGTCCTTCCGTAGTCGCTCCGTCGCTATAGCTTTGAAGCGTCGGCGACTTGACGAAAATGGAAGATTATCTGTTCTGAGTTCTGCCGAAGGGGGATTGTAAATAGTGAGCGAAGTCGAACCATTGAAAATGCTGAGTGAAATCGAAGTACGATTTTCGAACTTTTAGCCAACAATGTTTCCGTAACTTGAAAAACACATAACTAGGACCTATAATTACACTCTATGTTAGAAAAAATTAGAAATTTGCTTCCTAATACTAAAGCGGAAGATCAGTCTGCTGTCTTGTCTTTAAGTGCCGAAGAATATGCTAATTTATTAATTCGAGCTAATTGGATTCCTGATAAATATGGCTATGGAGCGATAGATAGTCATGGGGATTTGAAGCCTATTGAAGAAATGCCAAATGACGAAATCCTTCTTGGTTTAAAGCACTTTGTCTTACAAGTATATACGGATAATGGAGGCAATCTTTCAAGAAAGAGTGATGGTTTAATAAGAAAGGAGACTGATGATTCTAATAGGTTTCTTCTTTTTGGTCTAAATCGTCCACCGAAAAAAAAGATTAGTATAGAAACAGTTGATGGCATTAATATGATACTTATTGACAAAAATATAAGTAGAGGAGGTGTTGTACTTAGTGCAAAATTTAGTTTAAATCCGCAAACAATAGGAGAGATTAGAAAAGTTAGGCCAGTATTTCAAGATCTTCGCAAATGGAAAACAGAAGGGTCAGTAGTTGCTGGAGGAGTGTTTAACGAGCTTGGTCCAGATTCATACTCTTCTACAGAAGCCTTAATAAAATGGATCGGGACTAACTTTATATTCAGGAATTTACAGAACTGGAGGGATAGCGAAATTATTTTACCTGAGGATATTTATCCCAAATATAATACTATTAAAAGGATTAAATAACTTGCTCGCAGGATGCCCGCCCTTTCGTAGTCTTGACGAAAATGGAAGATTACCTGTTCTGGGTTCTGCCGAAGGGGGATTGAAAATGGTGAGCCGAGTCGAACCACGATTTTAGAACAGAATCATTACTTTTCAGGTTCCTCAAGTTTTCCAAAATAGTCTTGTACGTCTTCTCGTGGAGTAACTATTTCTTCCCCATCTTTAGTTTCGGCCCTCTTTAACAAACCTTGATTAACTAGGTTGTTTATAGCATCTGTATATGATTCTTCATCTTCTTTAAGTCTCACTAGACCTGCACGAATATTTGCAGTTTTTTCTGGTTCCGTGGAGCTTCCCATTATATACAACACATCCTTTTCAAAATCGCCAAGACTGTTTAAGACTTCTTTTGTGAAGGGGGTACGTGTTTCCTTCTTGTTTTCTTCCACCTCATTATTATATCAAACTGGAAGAACTTGAGGAAGAGGGGTTGTTCAAAGCTCCCCCTAAAGGACATGTTCCGCAACCGAGAGATTGAGTTTGATTTTACCTTTTCTGAAGTTAAAACAAATTTTGGCTTGTTGGGATGATTTTCGAACTTTTCTTCCTCAATAATAGAATTGCCATTCTGATATCTGTCACCTTTAACCGAAAATCACTTTTTCAAAGATCAAGCTTACTGACCCAGTGGGGGATCTTAGCTTTTTTTACCTCATCATATACAGGCCAATAGGGTTTAATATCAATTATTGGTGTCCCATCTAATATATCCAAGCCTTTCACCTTCAACTTATTGTTTTTACGACTCAATAGCCCCACTGTTGTAATTGCGATTGGGTTTGGTCTTTGCGGACAGCGACAAGAAAAGATACCTACAATAGGGACTCTTGGATTACCCTGCGGTCGGTGTGTAATAACTTTATCTTTTACCTTATCCATCCAATAAACTACAATCACATGCGAATAATCCTCGATACCTGTTAGTGCATCAGTGTATTTTTTTTTAAGAATAATTTCGGCCACCTCGTTTTTGAAGCTTCCAAACCTAGGCTTTTTGACTTTATTTTTTACAACTCCAATTGAAGTTAAAGTAATCTTTTTTATTTTACTTCCACCCCCTTTTCTTTTGATATTATAGCAACAATGTAGTTTCTTGATTGTGAAGCTAACTCGCTGAATAGGATGATTGTAGAACTTTTAAGCGATTAGAAATTGTGGGCACTTTCGGGAGAAGCTTCAAAGTCTCTTGTTTTCGGATTTGAAAAAGCTTTTCTTATAGCTTTTTCAACTTTCCAGGGTTGTAGGCTTCCGCTTACCCAAAGAACATCTTCCACTTTTTCTCCTTCAATGGATACCGCCCAACCGGGTTCTGAACCATAATCCGGAGACCACCTTTTCTGAACTCGATTAAAGTTTATCGTAACATAGCTGTAGGTAGCTGGGTATGACTTAGCCTTTCTTGCCCTGTCTCCAAAAGGGTGCTCTCCCTCGACTACATCTGACTTTACTGGCCACCTTAACTCAAGCCTTATCTCACTTGCATCAGGCTGTTCTGTTTTTTCCAAAATCTTAGACCCAACAAGCGTATTTTCAGACCTCAGACTCTCGAAAACTTCTCTTGCTCTGCTGTAATCCAAAAACCACTCATATCTAACTAGATTTTCTTTCCTTTCTTCAAGAAGCACAAGCATCTCCTCTGGGCTTAAAGGTCTGCCTACTTCCTCAGGCGATACGGGGTATTTTCTTTCAATATCTCTGGTGGACATCGCCCGCCTATAATAAACGCAGAAGGCTATGAAGTCAACTGGGGCTCCGCCTGATAAGGAAACCTTAGCACCCACTTTGTGTTGTGGACGAAGTTAAGCATAGCTTGGCACTCTCGCTTTGCTCGATTGTAGAACTTATTATTTTTTCTCTTTTGTTTCCTTAATGATATAAGCAGGAAGCCTTCCGCTGGTCATCAACCACATCATTATCATCAAGCCCAAAAAAAGAATGCTCATGAAAACATATCCGACCAAACCCATTTTTTCAGGATTGTTTTCATTAAAAAACTCCATATAAGTGATGAATAACCAAATGCCGCCAAAAAGAGGAACGATAAACCAGCGTTGCCATTTCGGCAAGAACACCTTCTTTTCAGTTTTCATCTGATTTATACTACCAAAAAGACTGAAGTGTGACAATCAAAATTCTCCCTGAACTAGCTCCCATCACCTGAAATTCTACAAGGGTGCATTAAGGCAATAATTCAGGCTTTTGAGAATGTGGGTGAGATGGAGGTAATGAGGATTAGGTGGGAGGAGATTAAAAAACTACAGCCACAATTTAATCTAAAATCTCCGTGAAATATCTTTTAATCACTTCTTCTGTTTTTGAGGATATTTCAGGACCGGGCAATCCTGGTATATCTTCTCCAAAAAAACTTAATTCCATAAAATCTAGGGCAAAAAATCCAACAATCTCATCATACTTACTTCCCTTTTCAAGCACAATCTCATGGGCTCTTGCCTCTTTTTCTTCACTCCACGCTCTCTCTTCCCATTGCCCCGGTAACCTGCCATAAAATTCGCTAATCATGACTCCTTTTACCCCGTCCCTTTCTGCAAGACCGAGCATTGCATCCAGTTGATGATCAACATTTTGAGAGAACATTTCTAGTGTAGTAGGACCAGAACCTATGCCTAGGGTAAATCCAAGGTAATCATATCCTGAGAAGTTAGTTCGATTGGGGTTCCCGGGGTCAGGTTCTATATCGCCAGGACCCCCTCCTTTCCAAATTACCTTACCGTGATAAACCTCTTTAATTTTCGGAAGGATCTCTTGCCCCCAATCCGCAGATGCAGATGGACCAAACAACACTTCTGGTTCATTCATGGGAGCAAAGAATTCAACTTCGTGCTTCTCGGCAATTTTGGCGAGTTCAACAACCCTGGAGTTCCAAGCCTCTAAATCTATCCAATCCTCAAAACCCATCCCCCCTGAGCACTTTGCCATGGTTAAGGCAACTTTCAGGCCATTTCTGTGAGCAGCTTGGATGTTGCTGATCAAAAGCTCTTCTTGAATAGGAATAATTTCTTTAACTTTTTTAGCCAATTTAGAGTCAGGTGGAATCCCTTCAAGGCAGTGCTCGAGCTGAGGAGGGCTGGCTTGAAAAAAAACCGTATTTGCCCCCATCTCCTTCAGGTTCCGCATATCAGAATTTAGCTTTATAGAATTTTTGGATAATAGAGCGGGAGTCCAAGTACCTTTATATATCTGTACTTCGGTGGATGGTGCCGGAACTACTTCTTTCTCAACTTTAAGGCCAGTAATATTTTTGTAAACAAAAAATCCTCCCACGCCTAAACCAATCAAAATTATTAAGATAGTTAATATTTTTGTTTTCACTTTTTGATTGAAATATCATCAAGCCTGACATGCCCGTCTCCAAATGTTTCTATGCGTAATCGGCCTGCATTAAGAAGTTGACTATCCGTGTATTCGAAAACTACGACGTCATCAATATAAATTTTAATGTCACTTTCTGTCTTCTCTGTTTTTAACGTGTACCATTTATCTAACTTGAAATCAAAAGGCTCTAGAGAAACTTCTTCTCTACCTTGCTGACCTCCAGTCTTAAAAGTAATTTTTCTATCTCGAATATCTACGATATAACCTTGTTCTCCCTTTGAAAAAAAGTGAAATCCAAAACCTTCAAGGTTTTCTACCAACTTAAAGTTCAGCTCAGTTTCATAATTAGCCCAACCATCACTTCCAAAGCTTGCCCAATCATTTTCCACACCATTGATTTCTTTTCCTGGACAATCAAGAACCTTATCTCCCTGGTCGTCTATAATTTTCCAATTTACTTTTTTGCTTATGCTGGTCTTACCTTCCTCGAAATCCTCAATAAAATAGTGGGTAGCAATATTCTCACACTCCTGAGTTTGGTAATTAAAACTGTCTGCAGTAAGTTTGCTATTATCATCGCAATTTGGGCAGTCTGTTGGACAATCTGAATTTGTTTCAGAACCTTCCTCGCATAAAGCATTGCCGCAACAATTATCTTTCATCTCACTTGTAGATCTAAATCCAGATAGAGAAAAGCCACATTTAATATTTGTCTCACATGTTTTGGGAGTAATTTTGGAGCAATTTAAGTATGTTATGGCGATAAAAATGCCATAAGCCACAATTACCAAAACAAAAGTTAGAACCAGACCGATAACAATTTTTTTTGTCTTCGACTTTTTAGGTTTGGGAGGTGGAGTTGGTTCGCCAGCTGGCGGAGGAGGTGGAGTTGGTTTAGGAGGAACTTGAGAAATGTCTTTCACTTCAGGTTGTACTTTTTGAGCAACAGGTATTTGTGGAGTGTCATCTTTCATAATTAGATCTGAGCACATTACAAAATTTCCGTGAACCATCTTTTAATCACTTCTTTTTCTGTTTCTGAGACACCTTTAACAAATACTCCCGGCATTCCCGGCACTTCCATTCCAAGAAAGTTTGCCACATTAAATCCAACGGCTTTGTCCTTCCCTTTTTCAAAGACTATTTCAAAGGCTCTGGCAAGCTCTTCTTCGCTTAACCACCCCTTTTCCAAAACATCTCCCACACCAGATCCATCCGGAAAGAACCTGTCCAACACGCCAAATTCGTCAATAATGATTCCTTTTACCCCGTCTCTTTCTGCCAAAGCGAGCGTATAATCTACGACACCTTCAACATATTGTGAATAATCCTCTAATGTCAGCCTGTCAGCGTATCTTATTCTCTCTTCTGGCTCCAAACGCTCACTTACCGGGAGCAGAATAGTAACCCCTATATAGTCATATCCTGCAAAATCTCCTGGCGGCTGTTTAGCTATTTTAGATATTGTTGCCTTATCCGGCGGTGAGCCGACTCCAGGCCCAGCCCAATAAACTTCACCATGATAAACCTTCTTTATTTTAAAAAGAATCTCCTGTTTCCAATTTCCAATATCTCCTGAAATTATCGTGGCAGGCTCAGCCAAAGGAGCAAAAAGTTCAACATTATATTCTTCTGCTAATTCAGCCGCCTCGATGATTAAGAAATTTAGTGCTTCTAAGTCTTTCTCCTCCAACCTAGGTTTAGGGTAGATCTGTGGGGTCAGCATAACCTTCATACCGTTTTCGTGTGCCGTTTGAATGTCATCGAGTATGTAAGATGTGTCTAGACCAACAAGTGGATTATCACCTTCTTGAATAACCATAATTGCTAAAGAGATAGTGTTTATCCCCAAATCCTTCATCTCTGGTATGTTGGAAGCCAACCAATTTGCAGGTATACCAGGTAGCCAAATACTTTTGTAAACCTGCGTTTCAGGAACAGAAACATTTTTCCAAACGAAAAATCCTCCTACGCCCACAATCAAGATTATTAAAATGATCAAAATCTTTGCCTTCATATTTAGTCTCCCTCTAGTAAAGTTCTTCAATCGTACTTTCTTCGCCCACTGCCTCTTCATCCCCAACACTTGCAGAAGGTTCTTTCGAAAAATATTTTCTGACTCTTATCCAATCATAACTGGCCTTACCATATCCTGATTTATAAGTTGTACCTCCCAATAGAACATAGTCTCTTCCTGGAGGAGGCCCCCCCATTGGCCAGCTGTATTGGGCAACCTTTGTATCCGGTGGTTCATATGCGTAAGACGTATCTCCCTGATGATAAATCTTAATTGTGTTAAAGCTACCAACAGGTGGAGAAGCAATGCCTCCATAATTACTCCCAAATACTACAATTCCACCATCTGGGGAGGGATTGTGCCTTAAAAGAGCCCAAGCATCACTTGCAGCTCCTGCAATGGACGAAGCATTTCCAATATTTGCCATATGGTTTGCATAATCCCCGCCAGAAAACCTCTTGATGTTCATTTCAACAAGGTTATACAATAGAATGTCTGCCCCTACATTTTTGGATATATATTGACCCCCATGCTCTTCGGAAGTTGCGGAAGTTGTAATCGTTACTACACCATCTGACAATTCAATTGTCGGATGGCCATGTTTGTTCCAGACTTTTGTTAATTCACTTTCACCGCTATAGTCAAAACCCTCAAAGAATTCAAAAACTGCTACGCCATTGCTAGCAGAATTTGCATCAGGGTATCCATAATACATATAAATAGTATTTGTCCCCGAACCAGCAACCTTTACCCAAACAGCAGATACCCCCTCGTCATTCCAATCTTCTATCCAATAATCTATTGGGGCATCGTTTTCATCAAAGAATCTAATATCCTCTCCATTTGTCTTTGCTTTTGAATAATCAAAATTAAGAGAGGTTAACTCTATCTTTACTTGATAATCATCTTCAGGAGCAGTGGTGCTTAAAGTTATTGGTCTTACGTAACAAGGGGCAAAAATTTGTTCATGAATACACATCTTCCCATCATAATCATAGCTATCTTTTGTACATTCACTGTTGTCATCACAGCTTGGGCAATCAAGAGTACAGTCAGAGCTTGTTTCACCAACCTCGCATATTTCATTCCCGCAACAATCAGCTTTCATATTAGTTACAAGAGTAAACCCGGATAGGGAAAAGCTGCATTCGCCTATCTCGCATGTTTCCGGAGTAATTTTGCTGCAATTCCAATATGTTACGGCAATGAAAATGCCATAAGCAATTAAGATCAAAACAGGTATCAAGATAAAAAACAAAGCAATTTTTTTTGTTTTCAACTTCTTTTTGGGTTTCGGAGGGGGCGCTTGAGGGATAGCAGGGGACTGCTGTGGAGTTTGAGGAACTTTACTAACTTCAGGTTGCACTTCTTGAGCAACAGGTACTTGCGGGGCATCGCCTTCCATTAATAAAAGCATAACACACCAGGGTCTAAGAGAAATTTTCAGTAAACAATCGACTGTTTTCCTAGCCTGTAGGCAAAGTTTGCGTAGCGCCATTCCTTAGTAAAACCCTTGGGGGGAAGTTCGATGCGGTTACCTTCCTGCGTTGGAGTGGCTCCTTTGCCGATATGGATTCCATTCCCCACATTCAACATTGTGTTATTCTTCACTGTTGCCGAGCCGCTCAAGATTACGATGCCGGTGTTAGCATCATGAATTACATTATTTTCTATGATTGGGTTGCCGCCCTGCACGTCAATGCCTTCATGACCAGCCTCCCATATCTCATTGTTATAGATATGTGCCCCCGAATAGCCGCCTCCTATGGCGCCCCAAAAAGTATTTTTTATCATGTTATTTCGTATTATTGTGTTGGGCTGGTCTCTTCCGGGGCTTATACTATTTCTTGACCACTCAACAAGGCTGTATTCAACTAAACTCCCATCACCCCCAAAGCCAAGGGAAACCCAGTCAGCGTAATTTGGCTCTTTTGCCGCTGAGGTAAATACAATCCATTCATCAGCAGTTCCGGCTGCTATTAGCTTTCCTGTAACATACAAACTGGAATGAGCCTTTTCGTATTCCAGGAGACGCGTCGGGTCCAGGTCATTGAACCCGTCCGGTCCAATTTCCTCTCCCGAATTTTGGTCATCGCCAACTGCAAAGCGCACAACAGTCCCGGGCAGAATTGTTAAGTTTCCATCAATACCAACGTCACCGGTTATTAATATTTCACCAGACCAAGTCTGATCCCCCCTGAACCCTCCAGACATGCCCTGACTAGATTTACTGCCAGGCCGAAGCATTTGTTTGTCTCTGGCAAAATAAAAATATGAAGCCGCTCCCACTCCAACTAAAACCAAAACTATTAAAATAACCAATGGCAAAGCAAAACCTCGTCGGTTTCTTGAATTAACCATCTTCCTTAATTCCATAATACACCAAACGAAGCTTATTTCTGGGAAACTTTGTTTAAGAAGTAACTATTTATTCCTTTTCAAAAAGAAGAACACTACTGCTCCAAGGATTACAAGAACGACAATCGCCCCCAGAATTAACCCCAAATTCGAACCTTCAGCCGCTGCGGTCTCGGGCACTGCCGTTGCTGCTGCCGGAGCTGTTGTCGCTACTGCTCTTTCTGTCCCCCTTGTCGGCGCCGCCGTTAGCGATATCTCCAAAGAAAAAGAAGCTATGTCAAAAAGACCAGACCCTGCTTTGATGTAATACTTATCTGATTCGCTGCCTCTAAGCGGCGAAGAAATCGTCAATAACACCGTTTCATAAGCTGCTTCTACTTTTTCAGCCAATTTTGTTCTACCTTTATCATATAAAACTAAAACTGCCTCGGCTCCGGCATTGGAACTTGCAGGAGTAAATGTACCTTTTATAGTAATTTCCTGCCCGGGTATTACTCCGGTAACATAAAAGTATTCTGCCTCTTTGCTCTCTATGCTTCCCCCTTGATAACTTCCCGGCTCTAATTTAACTGCTGTTTCAAAACTATTTCCACCTATTGCTAATATTTGTCGGGCATTGAAAATACCCAACATCCCAAGCAGGAATAGTCCTAAAATACCAGCTATCGCTAATTTTTTAATATCAAAGCTTGCCATATATATATTACTTACTACCATAACATCCTTTCACTATTTCATCAACATTATCCACTCCGAATCGGGTGGAGATTTCTTGACAAAAAGGCGGATATAGTATATTTTCTAGCCACTATTAGAAGTTCCTGTCCAAAATACCGCCAGTCGGAGGACCTGGACCGGCCGGCCCTCCTGTTTGTGGAGCCAGTACACCGGCAGCACCGCATCTTATAAGCGCAACTGCAATTGGGGGAAACAAGGTTGAACTTAAGTGGAGCAAGGTCAATGGGGCAAGGCCACTACACCATCTATTATGGACATAGCTCTGGCAACTACCTTTACAGTGTTCCTAATACAGGTGATACCGACAATTTCATCATCGAGGGTATGTCCGGCGGGTGTTTTGCTGTTCGGGCGGTTAACGACTGTGCCCCGAGTGAGGCCTCTAATGAAGTTTGCACTGGTGCGGTTGGGGGTGTAGCCCAGGTTTTGGGTCTTTCCGATACCTCAAACGATTTAGCTCAAAGCTTGTTCTTCTGGGCCGGAATGGCAATGATTGTTTTTGGTACTCGCTTGATTGGACGCGAAGCTTCAGGTAAAATCTCCGCGTAATATGACAAAGAAACAGTTTTCTTCCTCTCGTCTCGGGCTGGGCATTTCTTTAGTTGTTCTCGGATTAATACTAGTTTCTGGCCGAAACAGAATTGCCTCTAATTTATCAAACTATACTTTTGTCAGCGAGCCGGTTGAAATCCAAGGATTTTCGGTTTCCGAAGTTGACGAAACAAGCCTTCCAAAACAAATAATTATTCCCTCATTAGGGATAGATTTGGCCGTTAAACAGGCAAAAGTAGTAAGGGGATATTGGGAGGTATTTACCGACTCTGCCGGTTGGGGAGAAGGGTCCGGGATTCCGGGTGAAGCGGGTAACCAAGTCATTTTTGCCCACGCCCGCGAAGGACTTTTTTTACCCTTAAGAAGAGTTGAGACGGGGATGAAGGTATATGTTTTGGTAGAACAAGCTTGGTATTCGTATGAAGTTACCGAGGTAAATGAGGTTTATCCTAACGATACAGAAGTGATTGCGCCTACAGAAGATGAACGACTAACTCTATATACCTGCTCCGGCTTCACCGACTCCAAGCGCCTCATCATCTCCGCAAAACGAATCTAGCATGATACACATGTCCACCCCGGGGGTGGACATGACAATAAGACCTCCTCTTTGTGAATTAATTGACGCGGTTTGAAGGCTTAAGTATAATTAGCGTCTTAGCCCATAATTAAGGATTAAGGAATTATGAAAGGGAAATTAGCTCTATTAGCTTCACTTTTCGCCGGAGTTCTATTCCTGGCTTTTGCGGCCGGTACTTTAGCGGCTAAACCAAAAGATACTCCTTCAAAAGGCTTTTCTCTTCCTGAAACTGCTAGAAAAGTTGCCCCTAATGTATATTATCTGGGAGGCGTTTCTTATAACGGTAGGTTGGCAGAAGGTTACGCTTTTGTAGACAAAAGAGATGCCCATGCCAAACCCGGGACAGAGTGTGGCAATGATATTTGCGAACCCGGGGAAAATGCTAAGAAATGTCCTGCAGATTGCGGAGGCGGAGACCCGGGTGACCCAACTGACACTTCAAGCTGCTACGGCTTTTTGGCTAATGGCGCAAAGTGGAAAAGTGTTGAACCATGGGAGGTAAACGCAGGAGGCAGTAGTCTTGGCTCAAGCTACGTATTGAATAATCTAGTGTCAAATATCGGAAAGTGGGAGAACGCAGCAAGTTTTGGCATTCTTGGTGCAGGGTCTTCAACAAACGAGGTGCTTGAAGCCGATACGGTGAGGATGGATGATAAAAACGAAGTTTACTTTGACGATATTGCCCAAGACGGAGTAATTGGAGTCACCATTGTTTGGGGATACTTTAGAGGAAATCCTGCCTGGCGAGAACTTTTAGAGTGGGACCAGGTGTACGATAATGTTGATTATCAATGGTCGCAAGATTGCGGAGCCGAAGATTGTTTAGCGCAAGGAAATGAAAAAATGGATTTTGAAAATATTGCCACTCACGAACTAGGGCACTCGGTTGGATTGGATGACCTTTATGATTCTAAGTGTTCTGAAATGACAATGTTTGGTTATGGTGCTAACGGTGAAACTAAGAAAAGGGATCTAGAAGACGGTGATATAAACGGTGTCTCCCAACTCTACAACTAAAATTCTTCACGAAACATTTTCAATTAGACACATGTCCACCCGGGGGTGGAACAGATTCAACAGATAATTTTGCAGAAAAACTCCCCGCCAACCCCGTGTTTTCTATTGCGTAATCTGATATTATTTCCACAAAGTTCTAATCCCGCTCGGGGAGCAGTCAAATTTAGCCTGAAGCTTCACTTAAACCTAGACAGAAAACCACAATATCTATTAACAATCATCGTATGAAGTTATAATTAAATTTATGGAAGAGAAATGTCTTAAATGTCATGTTACTGTCAGACAAACTGATTACTTCTGTTACAACTGTGGAAATAATCTGAAACCGGTTCCACCATCTGTATCTTTGGTTGACCAGATGGCGCTTTATATAAAGAGTATTTTGATTCCCCCCTTTGGTATTTTGTGGGCAATAAAATACTTAAGACAAGACAGCGGCAAATCAAAAATAGTAGGAATAATCGCTATCGTTCTTACACTCACCTCTCTTATAATCTGTTCAATCTTATTTAAAAATTTTGTAAGTAATGTAAATAAGCAAGTAAGCGAACAACTTAGTTCCTTTGGCTATTAACCAGAAAAGTAATCTTTTTACAAACCTTGTAAGCTAATCAAGATCGGATATTGACTAAATTCGAACATCGGGTAATTACGCAGAAAAACTCCCCTTTTTATTTTCAATGCCTCAGTATATTATAGGTTGACTCGTACGCTTATTTTTGATATTCTGTAGCTATGTCAGAGCATTTTTTGGGTTCAAAAGACCCTAAGGAAGAAATTAGAAACAAAGAAATCGCGCAAGCTTTTCAGGAAGCAAAGGATATATCTGAAAAATATAATCTTTCTGAAGAGGTTGAACCTTGGGGTATTTACAATACTATTGAAATTTTACCTGAGGTTTTCCAAAGACGGACGGATTCCGCGGGGGTTATCCTTAGGGTCTCCAATATACTATTCCCACAACTAATTGCAGAGAAAAATGCAGAATATATATTCGAAAGGACTGACCCGACAGACAACACCGGAGGTTATGATTTAAGAAAAGTCTGGTTTAATACGGAAAATAAATTGAGAGTGTTAACAGAAACATATCCAATTGACGGCGGATTCATGGAGAATATAGTATATCCTTCATATTTAGCTCAATTAAATGAATTATCAGAAACTATTGGAGATAAAGAAATTACTTTAGAGGAAACGAGAAGAATTTCTCGCAAGAAAGGGTTCAGTGTTTTCGATCCTGTCGTAAACAGTTGGGTAAGTAAAATTAAACTTCTTTCTCCGCAAGAAGCAGAGAGATTCAAAGGCGCTCTGTTTGGTTTAAAGTTTACATCGGACGACCAGTAAATTAGTAACCCCCGTTAACTTATATTAATTCACTTTTCGAAGACTATTTTAAACTCTCTGCACACTGGAGGACCCAAAGAAGATTCATACAACACGCATTTCTCTTTCAGACATGGTGTCATATCTAAAGTTTCACAAAGAGAACTCTTTTCTCTATTGCGAAGGATAATGTCTTGCTGTTCTGTAAAACCCATCCCTTTGCGAATTTCGTTATCTTCATCAATTGGAAGCGACTCATAATCTACCTCTCCTCTTATAACTCCGGCTACATTTTGATTAGACTCCGGCCAAATACTTAGTGGATGTAGGCCGCTTTCTCGGAGTGCATCAACAGTATAATCAAATCGATCCCTATCTCTTTTTTGTTCATCCTCCTCAAGCTGTATTCGAAGCGCATGCTCTTGCCGTTCATTCATACGATTTAATGAGCAGAAGTTTCAGTATAATATCACACTCTATGGTAGAAAACGAACAACCTCCATACCTGCGGATTGTTTTCTATTGCCTAGTTTGTTCTCGTTTTCCCAAGTTCTAATCTGGCATTTAGGGAAAGGGTTGTATAATTAAAATAAGTTGGCTGTGGCTAAAGAGAATATTCAATTAACTTCTGCGCTGAAGGTTACCTTCTGGTTATTAATGGGGGCATTTGGCTTCATAGTAAGCATGTTTACGGTACCCATAATTAGAGAAGCGATACAGGGGCCGCTTTTTTTGGTTCCATTTATTTTTTTTACCCTTCTTGGAGTTATTCTTTTGTTTTTAACTATAAAACAAAAAGTTCGAGGCAGATTAAAAAAACTTCTCCTTATAGTCAGCTTCTCGGCGGCTGGTATTTTCTTTAGCATTGTTCTTCATAACTTGTTATACGCGTTAGCAGAGATTGTTACGCGCCCACCTCTCTTGCATACACTTTTGGAAGCACTTCATATAGTCTTTTTCTTTATGGCCGTTATTATCGCTCCTTTAGGTTTTATAGTTGCTGCTTTTCTTACGATAAGGTTATTTATCACGAAATAAAGTAAGTTCTAACTTCTTCCATCAAAAGGGGTTATTAATTTTGTTTTCATTGTCATAATTGTTTGAGTTTGATATCATACTGCTGATTACGGGAATTAATTATATGGAGAACGAAAAAAAGTTTGCGCACCTGAGTTATTTGCAGCCCCAATTATCCGTTATGGAGGAAACAAGACATCTATCGGTTGGAGAACCAATGGAGAGTCAAAGGGCACTTACAACTGCAAAAAAGTACAACCAGGTACTTCCTAATACTAAAGGATTGGTGTTTATTGAAGGAGAAGGTACTCGTGCAACGGTGAGCCTTGATTGCAGCTATTGTGATGAAAGAGAACGAAGATATGACTTCTATAGCTTTCCAACTAAGATATAAAAGAATAATTAGATAATTAAGCAGAAAAACTTCATCCTTGGTCTTGAGCAGCAGGCAGGAAGCGTATATTGTAGGGGTAAAAAAGTCAAGGTGATTTAAGGTTACTCGCATATTGATTGATTAGTAGCTTCGAGTTAAGATATTATCAAGATGTTTTTAACCGTGACTTTAGCCCATTATCTTTTCCCACGGCATTCCAACAACCATAAAGCGAAGTTATTGCATGCGTCGACACTTTATTTTTTGATTCTTTCCCTTTTGGCTTACCAAGTAATTTTGCAGGCAATTCCTTTATCGGGAGTAAAAATATTAGGTTATGCCTCAAATATTCCACCGGCTAAAGTGATTGAGCTGACTAATCAAAAAAGAGCTGAAGAAGGTGTCGGTGCCCTTGAGTATAATGCTGTCCTTGCCCAAGCGGCTAAAGAAAAAGGCGAGGATATGTTGGCAAAAGATTATTGGGCGCATGTTTCACCTGATGGAACTCTGCCCTGGAACTTTTTTACCGACGCAGGCTACAAATACAAGTATGCAGGAGAAAACCTGGCGAGGGATTTTTCCGACCCGGTGTCAGCAGTTGCCGCCTGGATAGCTTCGCCTTCGCATAAAGAAAACTTGCTTTCTTCGAAATATCAACATATTGGTGTTGCCGTTGTGGAAGGGGAGCTAGCAGGAATTGAAACAACTTTGGTAATTCAGCTTTTTGGGACGCCGGTAGATACTTTACCTCAAGTGCCTGTTGCCAGCGCCCAAAATATTACCTCTCCGGCACCTACTCCAATTCAAGTGGCCGAGCTTGCTATCGTGGCCGAAACGAAAGAAGAAGTAGCCGAAATCACCGCTGCATCACCAATTGGAGCGGCAACGAAAGGGTCAAATAAATTATTGGTTTCTCCCTTTAACGTTACCCGGAATGTATCTTTAATTACCTTGAGTCTTCTTTTGGTAATATTAGTAGTGGACGGGTTGATTGTAGCTAATAAAAAGATAACCAGAATTGGGGGTAGAACATTCGCCCACCTGGCGTTTCTGGGAATGATTTTGGCGATAGTAATCATTGCTCAAGCAGGAAAAATTTTATAAATGATAAAAAAGACGACCCAGCATATTCAGCATTATCTACCGCTTATAGTAATCATTGTTGCTGGGTCCTTCGGTTTTGTTTATTTTTCCTACGATAGAGTTTTTCAGGCAGCAGTTACGCTAGCAATAGCAGCGGCATATTTTACTTGGGGAATGGTTCATCATCATCTCCACCGCGACCTTCATTTCTCGGTGGTGGTGGAATATTTAGAGATTGCTTCTATCGGGGAGGTGGTAGTATTTTCTCTTATTTTTACAGCTTGAGGGTTTTTAAGTATCTCGCCAAATCTTTCCCGATATCAGGTCTTTTCAAGGCGTATTCAATCTGAGTTTTCAGATATCTTAGAGGGTCTCCGGTGGTCATCCAATTGCCCGATATTTGGGCGGCATAGACCGGGTTTTTCTTGGCATAAGCGATAATAGCGTCAATTAGCCAAAGTTCTCCGCCTTTCCCGAGTTGTCCTTTCTTATTTTTCCTATCCAAAATGTCAATAATTTTATGGTTTAAAACAAATCTCCCGAATTGCGCCAGCTGAGATGGTGCTTCTTTTGGGTCGGGTTTTTCAATTGCGTCTTCTACCCGGTCGCGGCTTCTTTTGGCTAATTTATAAATCCCATACAGGCTGACTTCGTTTTTGGGTACTTTTTGAACGGCAACCACCACGCTGCCTTTCTTTTTGTCTGAATAATCGATTAATTGGGCGGTGCAAGGTTTTTTCGATAGTACCAAATCGTCGCCAAAAAGATAGATAAATCGCTCAGTTTTACCAATTAAATTCTTAACGGCTAGAAGCGGACTTCCGTTGCCATAAGGCAAGCTTTTCTTTTGCCTAACATAAATATAATTGGCCATTTGGGGAATTTTTCTAATTTCTTCTAAAAGCTCTTCTTTCCCACTTTGTTCCAAGGTGTGTTCAAGCTCAACATGATTGTCAAAATAATCTTCTAAAATTGACTGTCCGGCACGGGTGACGATAATGATGTCTTTTATTCCTGAAGAGACCAACTCCTCAACCAAATAGTGAATAATTGGCTTATCGATAATGGGGAGCATTTCTTTGGGTTGAGTTTTTGTAGCCGGCAAAAAGCGGGTGCCGTAACCCGCCACGGCGATAACCGCTTTGGTAATTTTTCTTGTTCGATTAGACTTCTTTTTCACGGGAGTACGGCGTTTAGGATTATATCATGTATCCCTACACCTATGAACAGGTGTGGGGGTTAATTTGCTGATTAATATCTCCCGCTGTATAATTAGTCGATGAAAATGAGTAAGAACGTCAGATTTTACAGTCCGACTGAGGGGTTAATGACCCCCACCAGGATGATATCGGCGATTTCTGATTTTGTCGATGAAGAACCCAGCAGCTTTTACAGGTTGGTTATTGGCACCGATTCGCAGGAACGAAGGAAAAACGGTTCAATAGAGGTTGATTACGTAAGTGCAATAATAATCCATAGAACAGGTAAGGGAGCAAGGTACTTTTGGAAAAAAGTGAAAAAAAACGGAAAAAAGCCGCTACTGCGGGATAAAATATACTTGGAAACCCTGATGAGTCTTGATATTGCCCAATCGATTGTCCCCAAGATAAGAAAAAAAATCTCTCCGGCAAAATATGATTTGGAGATTCATATTGATGTGGGGTCATTGGGTCCAACACGAGAAATGATAAGAGAAGTTGTCGGGATGGTAAACGGAAATGGCTTCACGGCAAAAACTAAGCCCGAGTCTTGGGGTGCTTCAACGGTAGCCGACAAACACGCCTAAAATAGTTCAAAACGCAAATCTCAAAGTTCAAATAAATTTTTTACTCTTGGAATTATTTGTGTACGATAGTATAATTTTTACCGTATGAAAGGGGTAATTACTGCAGGAGGCCTAGGAACACGATTATATCCTTTGACATACGCTACAAACAAACATCTTCTTCCCGTTTACGACAAACCGATGATTTTTTACCCGATAGAGATGCTAGTTAATGCGGGAATAAAAGAAATACTTATTATATTAGGTGGTCCTCATGCAGGTGATTTTATTAAGGTCCTAAAAAACGGTGAGGATTTAGGAGTGAAACATCTGGAGTTTGCTTATCAGGAAAATGAGGGAGGTATTGCGGAGGCGATAAGTCTATCGGAAGATTTCGCAGATGAGAAG
>SDBU01000198.1_pt1 | contig 86248 bp, 117 predicted proteins | sample 2277071 | NCBI WGS metagenome assembly SDBU01 (sample SAMN10397929, study PRJNA504765) | marine sediment metagenome | isolation source: marine sediment core GS08_GC12, 126 cmbsf | place: Arctic Ocean: Gakkel Ridge, Loki's castle | collected 2008
ATGGGATAGCTAAAATTTTCTGCTTGTTTTTTAATCTCTTTAACATATTCTTCTGGTATCAACTTAAAGTTTCCTGTTTTATCCCATATTGCCTTGGCTAATATAATAATAGTTTTAGGAGTAGGCACGATATCCTTTATTTTTGGATACCAATATTCAATAGCGTTTGTATTCATTCCTCTATCCTTTTCTTTACTATTGTAGGGCTTTTAGCAAAGCTATGATTACATTTAATTTCCACAAAATAGCAGTGAACATTATTACAAATCCTATATAATGTGCGAAATTCTCTTTCATATCACCTCCGGGTTATGTTTTTTAAAGGCGTAGTTGCCTTTGCTATGGCTTGTTCTGTCTTATCCAATAGTTCTGTTTTTATATCTATTGTTTTTGGGTAAGCACCTTTTTTAGCTAATAACAACCACAATCCTTTTAATTCTTTATGTAACTCTTTACACGCCCCTAACAATTCATCAAAGTTATTAACACACTGACAGAGACGGTGGGCATTGACTATGGATGTTCCATCGGTTTTATTATTGTTATCGTTTTGATATTGGAAAGTTTCTGCTATATGCAAGAACTCTCCTTTTTCATCTTTGGAATATATTATACAATCTTCTTCCTGATCTTTGCTCCTGTTGTTGACTGCTTGTTTATATTTCCACTGCTCTTTTGAATAGCTCATAACTCCTCTAATCGTGGTATTAGGTAATAACCTTTTACAAGTATTTTTCCGCATCCTTCACAACTTACTGTTAGCCTATCCCCAGTTCTTTCCCACAAAGCATCTGTGTTTCTATTGCAACTTCCACAAAAACCATTGCTTCTTTTTGTTTCCATGTTTTTTAATTTACTTGCTATACTCACTATAGCCCTCATTGGTTCTTTGCATTTAGGGCAGCTCATAACCCCTCCAACGCACAACATTGACAGTTCATAAGTCACCTCTTAGTCTATTGCTTATTGCTTTAAGCCCTTTTGCTATTGTTAAACTTATATATTCTTTAGTTGCTTTATGCCATATGCTATGAAGTTCTGCTTTGCTGGGTAATTTCTCTAACCAATGACGTTTATGCCTTGTCCATAATTCCATCTCATAATGAGTCATAGCTTCTTTATGCCAAGCCTCCTATATATCATAAGCATGATTAAAACCCTTGTCATACTGAAGATAAATACTATTTTTTACTAACAATCTTCTTACTGGTCTATTCATTTCAACGTCTCCAATAACCTATCTTGATACTTATGGGGTACATCCTCAATGACAAGTTGCTTTAAATACCGCAAGAAAGCCTCATACTCATTTATAACCTGATTACGTTCGTGTACCTCGCAAGCATCCCTATAGGGACATTCATTACATTTATAAGTCTTTCCACAATGCTGCTTCTCCGGCTTCTTTAGTGCTTTAAGCTCTTTAGTCATATTTTCTCCATCATGACACAATGCCCCCAAACCTTGCTATATCGGTGTTTCCACGGTGCTTTTGTATAACTCATATTCCTATTTTCCCCTTGTAGTTGTCCATATTAAAATTTCTTTCTGTAATTTGTTGACCACACTTACTATCTCATTAATTTTTTTCATAAGTTGATAATCGGATGGGTTTAAAGAAACATCGTCTAAACCTTCTATTTCTTTTATCTCGTTCATTTTACAACCCCTTCCTTTATATGTTCTTCCTCAATTGGCATAAAAATCTCACCTATGAAAGGCTTTTCAAGAAAGGACTTTTTAATCGTAAACCACAGCCCCTTCCCCATTGTTCCAAATAATCCCCAAGATTTCCAGTCGCAGATTTTGCCTTTGGTCATCTCCTTGCCGGAGTTGCACGTATAAGGATTGGTTGAGATCCCTTTGCAACTTGGACACCGGAATTTCCTGGAAGGAAAAGCCTTTGTAAAATCCTCTAAGGTGTCGAACAAGCGGACGCCTTTAAGATCCGGGAAGTTGGCTTCCTGGTAGTAGTTTATGGCACTGTAAGTGCGCCTACTCTCAATGGCCTTGAGAATGGCCTCTTGGGGCAGGTTTAATATTTCGGAATACTGGGCCAGCGTTTTACGTAAAAACTTCTCAAGCGCCTCGGCCCGGTCTTCACCTGTTTTACCACCCCAACTGTCGCGAGCTTTCTGTTTCAGCTTATTTATGATTTCTTCCATGCTTTTTATCTTCCTTTTAATAAAGAATTAAATTCCTTATTTAATTCAACTGCCAAATTCTGATCAGTCATAGGTCTACGGGAAATATTAGAAGGGGGTTTATACGTCAAAATAGCGATATTGATGTATACCATCAACGTACCATGTAACTTTTTTTTATTTTGGAAATATCGATCGATTTGGTTTTGCAGATTTATTTTTGGATTGTCATTCATAAAGCTTAATGCTTTCCTTCAAAACGGGGGAGCGGTAGGGCCGCCCCCCGTTTTTCATCTTCAATTAGTCAATCGTTAAAACTTATAGGATATTCTGCCGGTGATCGCCGTCTCGTCAAGAAAGTGCGCTGCTATGCTTATTTTAAGGTTTTCTTTCGGCTCCGCGGCAACGCCCACCCTCAGGCCTATGTTGTCTTTTGCCTCAATGTTCTCATTAAGATTCACCGCGCTCAAATTGACGTCTATGTCGCCTACTAAATCGGAATACACCACGCCTACATAGGGCGTAATCGGGATCCCAATTTCCGTTAGGTCCTTAGACGCGACAACCCCAACCTCCCACTCGTGTATTGTAAGGTCGGTTTCAATAGGATTATTTATGACCAAGCCGGTTATGTCTATTTTGTCTATTTCTGTTTTGGAAAATCGGTAGCCGCCGATAAGCGCTAGATCCACATCTATTTTTGGTATAGTGTAGACGTCTGCCTTCGCGTCGACTCCAATATTCCAGCCCAGTTCATTGTTTAATTCAATATCGCCTATTCCGGTGTCAAATCCTATTGCCGAATAATTCAGACCGACCTTCGGCTTAATGGTCAGCAAGTCACCGACTTGTACTGCCAAGGTCAAATCGTAATACTGCGCGGAGTATTCGGCGTCAATGCCCAGGTTTTCAAGCTCTATCTCCCTTTTTAGAATGAAATCAGTATCGATACCGAGCTGCAAATCAGCAGCTGGGGCCGCACTGACTATCAGAACCAGAAAGAGACTTAAAACTGCTACAAACAATTTTTTCATTGAATTCTCTCCTTTTTTGTGTGTTGCTTACTTTCCTCCACCGGCCACAATTCCACTCACCTCCTTTTTTTTAGATTGGCGAAAGACATTCGTGTTATATCAAACAATCATAGAAAACAATATGGCAAGAAGAAAAAAACAGAGCCCCCCCATTATCACCCAACCTATCTTCACAGCAGGGGTATCGTTAATGAGGTGAGAAAAGTGTTTGGGGACTCTGCCGAAGTGTACTTGCTGTTTTGTGTACGGTCGTCTTGCCATTTTAAATCCTTTTTATTAATGCTATTATAGGAGTATACCACAATACCATTGACTTGTCAAGGCGTTTTTTTCTGGCTTCCTAAGGAAGATTTTGATAGTGAGTAAATTTTCCACTCTCCCACGGTCTGTTATAAGAAATCTGTTAAGGAAGTCTCTTTTGTTTCCTGAAATTATTTGTTTTTTTATCATTCCACACCTTTTTGTTTACGAAACAAAATGTTTTTCGCACTTTTTGTATTTTATCCGCACATCTTTTTTAAGGCATTCCGGGCACAACTCGTTTCTACCAATCTTCTTTTCGTTGCTTATGTCCCGGTCTGTCATTAAATTGCCGTTCATGTGGTCGACTTCATGATATATTATCGCGGCTTCCATGTCGGTGAAAACAGCCTGTTTCCCCGATCCTGTGTCGTAATCAAGCCATGAAACGGTTATGGTCTTGTACCGGCGCGTGCTCACGGTCATGCCCGGCAGGCTAAGACACCTCTCGCCAGGAAAGACAAAGGGATCCTTCATATTTTCTATAACCGGGTTTATCATATTCAATTTTAATTTTTTGTATCTTACTATGCATGCCCGAATCGGCATTTCTATCTGTATCGCCGACAACCCACACCCTCTACCTGTTAATGCAATCTCCATTTTTTCAAAGACTCCGTTTTCGTGGCATTCTTTGCGGTTCGTCCCCTTAGACGATTTTCTCAATATCCTTATGTCCGTTGTTATCATCTGTTTCCCCTTTCCATTCTTCCTGTTATAGATTCTCTGGTTAAAGTATATCCCCAAGCCACAAAAATATCAAATCCTTTTTTGGCATACCCCTCGCAAGCACCCTTCTGTCAAGCGCATTTGGGGTCTGGCGGTCAAATTCGCCTTTTTGCATGGTATAGGGTGCCCGAAGCACTACAACCCCTAAAATCGCCAATTTGACCATAAAAAAGCCCTCTCAATCGCTTTGACATGAGGTTGTAACATAACCTCACCGCAACGCTTGAGAGGGCCTTTGCCCTGTGAAGCCCCGCTTTGAAGGGTATTTAAGAGCCTTCGGAGCGCGGTTTAATAGTCTGCTGTTAATTCCTTTATAGCTTCCGCAATACCCAATAAGTGCCTTCTAATGAGCCTCAGCAGATTTTTTGTTCTATTGTTCATCTTAACCCTTTCGTTTGCTTAGTTCCGCTTTCTGACTTACGACGTTAGTCTTTTAATCGCCCTTTTTATCACGCTTAAATCGTATTCGCAATTGTTGTACCGCTCCGAACAGCCGCCTTCGTCTGTAACTAGTGTAATGTCCGCTATCACCCTGTTTTTTCGCGGCTTGACCCGTATGTTGACCGCCCGCGCCAAGGTTCCGCAGAGTCGGCCAAACCCGTTTGTGTGGTATTCTAATTCCTCAATCACCTTTTTGATTTCTGTTGTGCTAGTTTTCACTTTTTAATCTCCTTTCCTACTCGTTGATCTTCAACCCCTCAACTATCTACGCTTGCCATATACGACTGTATTTCCTTCTCCGATATATTCTGCCCCACCTGACTAAATCAAACCCCCACCCCAGCATTATCACCGAAAGCCTACCAGTTATCTTATTTCTTACTATCTCCAACTTCACCGCTCACCTCCTTTTTTAATAATAAACAAACTTGACTACTTTTTTGTCATATAACTTTATCATCAAAAGCTGATTTTTTGGCAATGTGCCTTTCCACAACTCACCCGCCACATACCAGATTATCTCCACTGTCTGACCTGTATCTTCATTCACCTGCCCCCTGTAATCATGGGGCCTGCCAAACATTTGCTTGATTTGCCCCAGATACAGCCCTGTTAAGTCTTGTTTTTGAAGTATGCAGTTTTTCAAAGTGGTCTGTCCAGGCGTGAGCGTGGCGCACCCGGCCACGCAAAAGCATACTGTTAATATGATTGCTATTTTCATTTGTTCCCTTCTTAATCTCCTTTCTTAGTAAATACAGATTTTTTTGCACCTATCCCCACAGATTTACGACAAGCCTTATAAGATAGATGTCTATATATAACAAAATTGCCAACCAAGAAAGCAAAAACACTGCGAAAGTCCCGAATCCCCAAAGGGTGCCAAAAATTGAATTTTTCATTTTTGGAAATTCCACCATTCCCAGAATAGGGGAGACAATGCCAGTAATGCACACCCACATCCAAAACACCCTCTGTGCTGGCGAAAGAAAAACCACGATACTGGAAAAAAGATGCGACATGTTTTTCCCGCTGATAATGTTGACGGCAACAGAGAACGCCACCGCGACCACCCCCATAGCAAGCCCCCAAAGCGCCCCGAAAAAAATTTGTTCGCAAATTCCCTCATGGCCTGGAAGTCCTGTCCCTATTAGAAATTCCAACCTCTCCTTAACTTTTTTAACATTGTTTACTTCAGCATTATTTACTTTTTCCATTTTCTTATGCCCTTTCCTTTAGTCCCACCATCGGATTAATCTTAGTGCGAAACATCTTGTTGAGTGCTGGGGCGATCTGCCGCCTCTCCCTGTGAAAATTGGCATCCGTCAGCGCCTCGGCAAACACCTCGGGTATCTCCTTACCCCTTCATTCGCACGTCTTCGCTAGATCAGCGCCATTTTTCATGCTCTCGTTGCCCGGTACAGAGTATTTTTTTCCTACCATTTTTTCTCACCTCCTTTGTCTGTTTTTCCACCACCCCTTTTTTCCAAATCTTTAAGCTGTTTTAGTTTGTTTTTTATCAACAGACGATGCTCTTTTTTCCTCATATTTAATGGTGTCAAATCTGATAGTTTTGTAATACTAGGCTTCTTACAATACGAACAGATAAACCGTCCTTCCTTCACAAAAAACGAGTTACTTCCACAAATACAGTTTGCCATTATAATTCACCCCCTATCCGTATATATCCAAGCAGTTTGGGGACGTTGTTTTTTACATACTCTATGCATTTAACCTTTGCCGGATACTTTCCTTTGTTGCCCTCTATACTTATGATATAATTACCTTCTACCTCCTTTATTACCCCCACGTGTCCTTTCCAGGAATTTTTAGAGCCCCGCCAAAAGCATACAAGATCGCCCGGGCACGGGCTTTGGATCTCCCAACCCATTTCCTTACCTTTGTTATATATGGCTCTTGCGCTCATGTTATAGCCCAAATCCCTGACCCCGCTCTTGTTAAGGACATAACTGACGAAGCCAGCGCACCAACTTTGCCCCTCAACCCCACGCATGTATTTTTTGATGTCTTCGCCATAGTTGTTTCTTCCGGCCTCGCCGTTGCCGATTTCCTCAACTGCGGCCTTGACTATACTATCTTGCAACTGGCTAGCATAGCCCAGGCGCGCCGCCAGAATAAAGGCAATGCAGATAATAGTTACTTTTTTTATTATCTTCATACGCCTAAGCATATCTTTCTCGGCCTTTTTTATAAACGCATTGGCTCCTTTTCTTTCCCGCTTTGTCAGGCCAGCCCAAATACTAACCCTCTTTTTTGAAGACATTTTTGCCCTTTCTTTAGCCTGTTATTTTAGGTAAGCAAACCCAAGAGAATCACAAGCACTAGAAGAAGAATCAACACACCTATGATAACCAAACCGGCACTAACGAAAATTTGATCGTCAATGATATGTGAAAAGTGTTTGGGCGCTCTACCCAAGTGCACATTCTTTTTAGCATATGGTCTTTTAGCCATTTTATCTTACCTCCTCTCCAAGTTTCGCATTTCTGTGAGAAAAAATCTCACAGCGTCTTACCTCTTTTATTTTAAATCTTTTTTTCCATTCTCCGACCGATCCTGTTATCGGAGAACGCACAAATTTGCCGTCTGCTATATAAGCATAATCGATGAAAACATTAGAGTGATCTTGCAAAACAGTTTCGCTTTTCAAAAGTTTATGTACCTTTTTTTCTTCCTCTAGCCGTTGCTGTTCCTTATGCGGCGTTCTATCCATTTCGCACCCCCTCTTTTTGTTGTTACCCACAAAATACCCCCTCTCTTGCTTTCTGTTAAAGATCACTTTCATAGACGATTACTGTTGAGCCGTCGTCCATAGTTACCCAAGCGCAGGGGCCGTCCGGTTTATATACCAATAAGGCTTCTTTGCCACTTTTGCGTTCGGCTATGTCCATGATTTCTTTGTTCGTTACAGTCTGTGTGTCCACTTTCATACCCCCTTTGTTAATACACTCTTGCACTTCGGGCAGGATTTCCAACCCCTATTTCTTTTGTTAGGATAGTAATGCTTGCTACAATTAAAACAATACCGCCTCATATCATTATCATCCCCCTTTCTTTATTTTTTAACCGCTGTGTATCCTCCCCACGCCCAGTCATGGATTGTGTTAAGCGTCCCGTATTGATGGCCCTTGTGAATCACACCGTACGCCTTTATCCCCCAAATGTTACCCTCTTTGTCCACCATGTACTTGCCGCTTGACCCGACGTCTACCTTCGCGTATTTCTTGCCTTCCTTAATTGAAACCCTGCTATTCCGGATATTGGCCTCGCAGGCCAGGTTATCTTTGTGTAGCTTGTCGATCTGTTCTTTTTCCAATAATTCCGCAAATTGTTTAAGTTTTTCCTTCATCTTCTTCTGTCCTCTCTTTCTGGGATAGTCCTTATATCTATGCCCGCGCACTTTTCCGCGCCCTGTCCTACGTCCGTGCAAATATAATCTCTCACCCATATTTGCAGGTTGTAGTCAAAGCCCATTTTCACCACGCCGTCAATTACCAAGTCTGTTGACATCCGGATCATTTTTATCCTCTCCTTTCTTTTTTATTTTCTTTTTTCAATACATTCATTGCAAGTGTTATAGACAAAGTACAAAACCCTGTGGAATGGTTTTCTGCATTCCCGACACATCAAAGTTTTTCTTTCCTTTGTCACTCTTGCATATTCTTTTTCTGTCTTTGTCATTTTTTACCACCCCCTTTTCTGATATAATGATAGGTATTACATATCTAGTTCAAAAATACACTCTGCAATAATCCAATTAGTTAATGAGCCAATTGGAAAGCCATAAGGTTCGTATGCTTCTTTCTTTTTCTCACTTGTGTAATTATCAAGGTTTATCACTCTTTGTTTATCACCCTCTTTAAACTCATAAATTTTATCTGTTATCTTTCTACCATACTGTTGAGTGCTTCCATCTGTGCATACCCATTTACCTTTTCTCATTCCCTCACCTCCTTTTTGTTTCCCCTGTTATATACCACTGTTATAAGTTCTGTTATGAGATTTTTTCAGGGTCGTTTCCCAATCCCCCACCTGAAATATGGTAATATTTCAAATGTTGTTATATTTCAAAGAGCTTGCCCCCTTTGACCGTCTGGTTGTAAAGCGGGGGCGGGGCGGCCTGCCGGCAAGCAGGCGTTTAAGCTCGTACACGTGCCGGCGTTTCGTTTCATAGCTTTTTAGGGCTCCACGTGACCGCCCCCTCAATGTTCGGTGTCCTTCTGATTTTGGGGAGTATTAAACTATCAACCCGTCAAGAAGTCGTTGCCACGGGGCTGTAATAAAGGATTTTCTCGTCGGACAACCCCGATTTCTAGCTTTTCCCAAAATTCCTCTGTTTTTCCCTTTCCGGCGTTATTGCAAGACGGGGCCAGCGCATTTGTGCCTTTCGGCGTGCTATTGTTTAGCGGTTACTTTGTCCAGACTCTTTTTTTATTATCCCAACGATAACCAGTAATGTGGTGTAGAGTTAAAAGAGTTAGGGCTTTGGTAAGTTTTTCCTTTAAGTCCTTAATTTGTGCGTTGCGCCTACGTCCTTGGTCTTTGACTTTGGCAAGTTGTTTTTCAAAGTAATCTTTGTCGTCTTCTATATCTTTTAAACAATCTTGACATACAGTAAGATGCTTCCTTTCCATGTCTGTTAAGCAGTTACTACATTTCATTTCTTTTTCCCTTTCTGCGCCTGCCCCATCTTGTCAAAGAACAATCTTTATTTGACAATTTGGCGTGTGCGTTTGTGTAGCTTTGCGCTACGGGTTAGGTGTTCACAATGTCTTGTATATACTCTCCGTCTTGTGTCCAATACTCTATATATTCGCAATTCTCGTCTAACCTACGAATAATATGTCCCATCTCCAATAAATTTTTATTGGCTTTGGCAAAACGCCCTCGCAAGTCCGTTATGAGAGTGTTTCGCTTGCTTATGGTGTCATGGGCCGCAATTATGTCCTTTGTTGCCCTTGAGAATTTATCTTTTAATTCCGCAATTTCATCATTCTTGATATTTAAACACTGTTCCGGCTTTGTTATCATTACGCCGTGTTGCATTAGCTTGCCGCATTTTATACACATTGTATCTTTCCTTCCTGCACCGTCAAATTGTCAAAGAACGTCAAACCCTGACCGTCAAGGGGGCGCCCTGACGGTTTCGCCGTGTCCGGCTCATCAGAGAGCTTTATCCAACTATAAGCACCCTCTTTTCCAATGCCCTGATTATGTTTGTGTCCCTTTTTAGTTCCACGTCGTCTAATACCTGCATCGTGCTATCAATGTAGTTTTCTACGTGCCAACGCACCCCGTCATGTGAAATATGCTTTACGCTCTTGACCCCGTAATTTAGCAAGATAAATACCTCAAGGCCGCCGTCTTGACGTGCACGCCGGCGCAAGTCCTGTATTGACTTTATTTTTTCCCGTCCCATGCTCCACCCCCTTTCTGTTCTGTTTATGTAAACAAAACACTTAACACAAGGACAACCAGTGCGCCCAATATACACAACCCCACTATGAGCGCCTCGCAAGCGCTCTTGTCCGTGTAGCCTTGCTTGATGTCCTTCTCTGTCCACTCGTGCAAAAATTCTGTTCTCATGCCCCCCTCCCTTCTCTCTTTTTGTTACTTGTAAAAATGCTCTATCGCCGACCACGTGAAAAAACAGACACCGCCGTTTTTGTAAAATCCGTAGTCGTTCGGAAAACGCCTCATAGCCGCCCTGATGCCCTCGGAAACGTCGCAGGCCATCATAAACGCCCTTTTTGACATTGGCACGGAGCTGTCTATTACGCTAGATAGTTTTTCCGTGCTACGAAACGGATTGTCAACGCACGTGCCTATGAATTGCTTTGTCATTTTTCCCTTTCCGTTAGTCTGTTAAAACATATTCGAGGACAACTGCGCCCCTGATTTTAGCGTCCCAAACTTCACCACTGTTAAAATCATATCTCATACCGCATTGTGTCTTGTGCCCCATGAGATACAACGCCCCGTGCTCCGTGTAATATTTAATCTTGCGCCAATACATTGTTGACCCGTCTGATAACATGTCAATTCTGTCCTGTTCTTTGTCAACCGGTCTGCCGTCCCTGATCGCCTTCTCCTTGTCCGTCAACGGCCGCCTTCCTTTATTATATACCTTGAATGCCTGACCCTCAATTTTCAGCAAGCTGGCCTTCGGAAAGTCAAACCAACTTTTCTTGTTGGCGTCCGTCTTGAACCAGACGCCGTTTAATTGCACTTTTACGACTTCGCGGCCTTCGTTGATTTCCTTGCCAAACCGTGTCTTTAAAATTAGCTTGCGCCCTGTTCCCAGTTCTCTTTTTAGGTCTGTTAATGTTTTCACTTCGCCCCCTTTTCCTTTGTTTTGTACTGCTTAAATTAGTCTAAAACTATTACGCTTCACGCCTTTTTCTTGATAGCCCATATCGGACCACAAGTCAAATGTACCATCTGCAAAAATACCCCACACCACCCAACTTTGATTTTTAAATATATCTCTATATTTTGCTTCGTATTGTTTTGATAATCTTTTTACGGCATTTCTTCTTTCTTCGCTATTCATGTAACATAAACCGGTAGCATTGAGGTCATTACTTACATCATAATATTTCATTTTTACAAGAGGTAAAATCTTTTTCCCTAATAATGTATGGTTATTTTTTAGATTGTCCATTTTCCCCTTTCATTTCTTTGTTATAAGTTTTCACATTGCTATGTTATTTCGTGGCGTAAGAAGCATATGCTCGTATCGGGGATGCGTCGCCGTCGTCCTTTCCCACAATTTGATCTTGCCCCAGGCCGGCGGCCTTGATAAACAGTCCGGCGTCGACGTCTTCCTCAAGGTACACCATGTCGTCGTGTTCATAGCTGTAGTCACTTATCAGCCCTACTAGCCCCAGGCGGTCAAGCTCGGTGCGCTTGACTGCTAACCAACCGTGTCCGGCGTCGGAGTGAAATATATATTTTCCTTCCATATGCCCCCCTTTTTTTTGCGCAATCACGTGCTTTATTACAAAAATGTTTTCACGAGTTCGGCGCTTTTTCTGGTCCATTCCCAGAGATTGTCTGTCCAGGTTTTGATTTCCTCGGCTCCCACCTGTTCATTGTATGTCAATGTTATGGTGTATGATGAATTTAACACCATAAAAGTAAACATAATCAGGAAAACCAAAGGCACAAAAAAGCACCAGAAAAAACTTTTGCGTCTATGTCTCATATCAACACCCCCTTTTTTCCCTTGCGGGATCCCTGTTATAGCTTTTTGTTATATGTTTTTTCAAGGTGCACCATGCAAAGTGCTTTTTAAAGTTCTTTTTCAAGAATTTTTCAAGGTTTTTCCCAAACACTTTTTAAACTTTTTTTTCATATACTGCCAACCGCCGGAGCCGGACGCCGATATGGCGGCCTGCTTTTCAAAGAGCGGCCCGCTATGACTTAATTTTCAAATTGGGCGCATTTTTTGCTATAAATTCAATATCATGCAAAATAATTTCTTCCGTTTCGCCGTCCCGTAATTGCAAACACAAGCGTGCCTTGTGTACTTGCCGGAAATTTAAGTCACGGCAGTCAAATTGGCCTTTTAGATTATCAATCCATTTATTTAATACCATATGCCCCCCTTTACCGTTTCGGTCTGTGGCCTTCATTGTGCGGTAAATCACCATACGGCGGGGCGAAATTGCCCCGTTACGTTTCACTCCCATTTTTTTATTAATGCACCCGCAAGGGCCAAGTCGTGCGTTTTTTCACGTTCGGTGAAGTCTTTTTCTATTTCTGCTGTGTGTTGGCGCACCACGGCCACAATGCCCCGCATTGCGTTCGCCTTGCTCTTGTTGTAGGCGGGGCCGTACCATTTCGCAAAGTCCGCATCTCTTTCGTGTCGGTCTGCGTTTTTTAGGTTATACCCCGCATCGCACGTTAATTCGCCGGATTGCAGTTTTTTCGCAAAGTCCCGCAAATCTGCGTATTCGCTCTTGAATCCGTTTATGTCGTAATGCGCTATAAACCCCATGTGCCCGATGATAAACTTATACGCCGGACCATTTAACTTGTCAATATTCCGGCATTTAAAAACACGCTCCACGTTTCCCGCAATCGCCCGCACGTTGTATGCGGGCCAGTTCCCTTGTTCATGTTTTGCCATTTTTAGACTCTCCCTTTTCAAATATGCACCTTTTCGCCATAGCAATATACAGGCCCCGGCCCCAGTCCGCGCCGTACTTTGTGCTTTTTTCAACCTTCCAGTTCGTTGAATAGCGGCTCCCATCCTTTATATAATACCCTGCGCCCATGCTATATTTTTCCCGGTGTTCGATCTTGCCTTCTTCAATATCCCATTTAAAATCAACCGGGACGCCGTCAAAGTGGATCGGTTCAAGTGCGGCCTGGGCTGCAATAAAGGCTTCTGCGGCCTTATGTGTCCTAAAAATACGCGGCGGGGCGGCTACCATGTGCCAGTGCGATCGTTCGCCTTCGTGATAATACCGGCCGTTAGATTGAAACGATGCCGCAATTATAACGCGTGCCGTGAAGTGCCCCATGCCGGGGCCCATATGCGCCGTTTCAGGTATCTTGACCGCGTGTTTCCTCATCTCGGAAAAAAGATCGCGTTTGTGCGCGCTCCATCCCAAAATCACAGTTTCGCCGTCTTTTGTAGCAAAATAATCCGTCATGCCATCGGATTGATCTATTTCCCGGACCGCTACAATAAGCGCTTGCGCGTCATCCGGGACGTGTCTTTTAAACAATACCCGGCCTAATGCCTCTAACCTATCCGCGTCATTCGTGGCTTTTTTCTGCGCGTCTTCCATTCTTAATCGTTTGGCTTCGGAGCGCTCCCACAAATCTATGACCTCATCCGTTGTCTTTGTTTCGTCCATAATATAAGTCTGGATGCGATTGTCTTTTTTTTCGTTGATGAATTTCAGCGTATACGCCTCTTTTCGGGATTGTCCTAAATCCTCCAATGATACAATAAGATACTGCGCGCCGTAATCCGTAGACTTGGGATTGATCCCTAAGTTTTTCACTATTACATAATTCGGATTATTGTATCCGTTTAAATGCAATACTCTACCCGGCTTTAAGTCGTTTTTACCTTCTACCGTGATCGGTTTCATTCCATCAGCGCCTATTTCGTATAACATTTTAAACCCTCCTTTGTGTTTCTGCGTTAACCACTTAAAAGCGCCCAGTCAAAAAAACGTATTACCTTGTATATGATCCGGGCTGTTTTTTTAATTATCCTAAAAGTGAATCTTAAAACATCCATTTTTTTATTCCCCTTTTTAATTGCCGTATTTAGTCAATCCTAAACGGCATAATTACGGCCGTGTATCCGTTGCCGTTGTTTAAAAGTGCTGGCTTGTCTTTCTCGGCTCCGTCTGCTTTCCATGCCTCATTGAGTACGGCAAGGCGTGTCAATAAGTGCGCTGCGTAGGCGTTGCCTGTTTTTTGGTATAGTTTAATGATTGCCGCGCTTATACTCATAGGCGCTTTTCTTTCCGGCTCTAATGTAAAGGATATCTGATCCGCGGCCTTTCCTGGTTCCGGGATCACTAGATTTGTATTAGGGTACTCTGCGCCCTCTTGATATTCCAGTGCTATTTCAACATAACCGGCAAAACCGGCCTTGTCTTTCTTCGCCACTCCGATAACACTATATACACCCGGCTTTGTTTCTTCTGATACGCCCACATGATCGCGGCCCACTCTAAACAACATACGACCATCTGTGGCCTCGATATGTTTTTCTGTAATATGCAAACCTTTTAGAACTTCGCGCGTTTCGTCATTTGACCGGCATGCATCCAGTGCTTTGTACGTCTCTTTTTTCATCATCGCCTTTATCATTTTTTAACTCTCCTTTTTAATATATGAATTTCCCACTATTTTATTTTTTAAAACCCTCTCTGGCTATTTTCTCCAAGCTCTTACCACATAGATAAGTCACTACCCCAACAGGAATACACACAATTCCCAACATTGTCATAGTTTGCAAAATTGTCATTTTTTAATTCTCCTTTTTAAAATCCCAACAACCGGCACGATTGCCAACGCTAGAATACAACCAGTAAAAGTTCCTAATGCGAAGGCCGGATCGCCTTCACCTAAGCCGCCAAAAAAATCAGATACGGCATTACCTACGCCCGCGCCAATGATCGCGCCTGCGCCACGTCTTAACTTGCCGGGAATTATCGCCTCCATCGATAGACCCCAGTATGCGCCCAGTAGCATGATCCCATTATCTACTATTCCAAAAATTAAACCTGGCATTTTCTGTGTCTCCTTTCCTTTACCTATATAAAGTATACACAATCGTTGTCTATTTGTCAAGTATATCTTTATCAAGGTGACAAGGATATATAAACCAAACTGAGCGCGGCCAAACAGAATTTTTTATGGGTTTTGATCTAGACTCTAATATCTAACACCTGGGGCTAATGCTCCGGCTCTGGCTGCCCTGACTGGGGTTGGCCTATTCGGTATATTCGGCCTGTTCGGCTCGGCTTGGGTTGATCCGGGGCCTCGGCCCATCAAGTTAGCTGCAGGCCGTTAATTTAAAAAACTTATCAAGGTATTTTATAAAGTCTTTAGTAAGTAAATACATTTTAAATATCTTAAATAAGTCATATCATATAATATATAATTATATGATATTTTTTTAACCTCTTATCCGTCAAGACGTTAGGTGTCAAACCCTCAAATGAGGGGGGGTAATTACATTTTAAAAGATTTTAAAATGTTGATATGGGGCAGGTCCTCACCATAAATTTTTGGGATAAATTCCAATTTTGGATCTCAGTGCGAAAACCTCTACATTTTATGATCTTCACCGTGGTCTACTTATTTTTTTGTGTGAGAGCATATTTGCGACTACACAAAATTGTGTAAGAGCATATTTGCTACTTCACAAAGTTCTAAAGTAGCAAATTTGCGACTATATAACTCTTTATGTTTAAAGAAGTTAGATAGGGACATAATTGCACTTTCATAATCATAATCTATTACGGTTTATAGGGTTATGATGACAAAATAGCAAATATGCTATTTCGTATTAATATATATATAATAGATATATATATATTAGAGAAGACTATATAAAAAAGAAATGTATATAAAAGATATATATTAATTATTAAATATATACTATATATACATCTTTAAGTTTTTTAATATTGTTTTATGTAATATACATATACTCTTATATACATAGTATTTCTTACCTAAACCCCCCCTAATTTCTTACATAAAAACAACAATTTTTGTACCAATTTAAACTTTTTTTAAATTTTGCTTGCATTTTTAAATTTCATACGGTATACTTTGATTGTCGCGAGGAATTAAAATTTATGGCAAAAATAGCTTTTGATATTGACAACACCTTAGCCAAGATCGTCCTACAAAACGACAAAGTAACCCAAATCCCTGATTACGATTTAATCCAAAATTTAAAATGGTTTGTTTCTAATGGTGACGAGGTGTTCGCCTGGTCCGGAGGCGGAGTAGACTACGTAAAAATGTGGTTGACCCGGCTTGGATTAAGTGATATAGTAAAGGCTATTCCAAAAGTAGCTTTTGGCAAAACTCACCCAGATATAGACATTGCATTTGACGACGCGGAAAGCAACTTGGCTAAGGTAACAATCCGAGTAAAAAGGGCACTCCCGGGGCCAATGAGAGGGTAATTTTAAATGGACAAAAATAGCCTACTGTTTTGGTACCCCAAAATTAAACACCTCGACATTCCTCAACCGTCTTCATTATTGGTCATTTAAATAAAGAGAAGCATAATGAGACAAAAAGTCGAACTCGACTATTATCAACGTCTTAAAATTCCAGAATTTTCAAGCCACGAAGAGATAAGGAGCGCGCGCAGAAAGCTTGCTTTAAAGTACCATCCCGACCGTGGTGGTAATCTAAAAACAATGCAGCGCATAAACGAGGCTTTTGACGTGCTTATGAAACACAAGGAGGCTTACGATAAATTATTGCAACACACTAGGCAACCGCAGGTGTTTGTTTTTACCTATACATATCAATGGAATGTTAATACTGCGAACACAAACAGTGGAAGCACTTGGTATTTTTAAAAGGAGACGATATGGATGTAATGGTAGTTAAGAAATTCTTGCCTTGTAAAAAATGTTTATTATATCCACATCATCAACAGGACAGATGTAAAGTAGTTTATGAAAAGACGTTTTCCTCAGGATGGAAAGTCAAGAAGTGTCGTTTTTTAAAAGATTATGTGATTGGTCGTGTCATTGATCCTAATCTAAAAGTAGGGGCGTTTGCATGGTATTTTTCGAATTAGGAGATAACTAATAGAGAGGGCAATATGAAATATGAAGACTTTGACGTCATTGAAGAACTTATGATTAAAGAAGAACACGCCATCGGTAAGTCCAAAGGCGCCGAATATACGCAAGGGGATCGCTTAGATAACTTCAAGAGACTAGGCATGGAAATAAAATGCCCCCACTGCAATAACCCGATCGGGCCGATGGCAGTTCTTTGGGTTTATTTGAAAAAGCATTTGGACTCCATATTGTCATATATAAGTAAGGGGTACGTATCAACTGAACCGATTCAAGGCCGTATCAAGGACGCTAGGGTCTATATGGCCTTGCTCCGTGGCTTGGTCGAAGAAAAAGAACACCCGGAGAAGTATGGGAAGTAATACAAAAAATATCAACCTCATTTTAGGTGATTGTAAGGAAAAATTGGCGGAGCTTCCAAAAGATTCCATAGATCTCATGGCAACTGATCCACCATATGGCTACTCCTTCATGGGTAAGGATTGGGACAAAGCCGTTGTGAGCGTTGATGCATGGCGCGAGTGTTTAAGAGTCTTAAAACCCGGTGCTTTTGCCTTTGTAATGTCCGCACCAAGACAGGACGTACTTTCTCACATGATAGTGAATTTGGAGAAAGCTGGTTTTGATATAAGTTTTACCTCTATATATTGGACATATGCCTCGGGCTTTCCTAAGGCGAGCAATGTTGGAAAAATGGCAGACAAAAAAGCGGGGACAAAAAGAAAAATTATTGGAAAAGGAAACCGTCATTCAGGAAGGGCATTTGGGGCCAAGGCCGGAGACAGTCAGTATGGAACATACAAGGGCGGCGTTCCCCCAATCACAAAAGGAAAATCCCTTTTAGAAGGATCCTACGCTGGCTTCCAACCCAAGCCGGCGGTTGAGGTGATTATTGTCTGCATGAAGCCGTTGTCAGAAAAATTGTATCTAAGGCAGGCGCTCAAAAATAAAAAAGGTATTACTTGGTTGGATGATTGCAGGGTGCCATATACAAGCAGTAGTGATATGGAAAGTGCGAGATTTGGAACACAGATGGATATAAGAGGTAATAATTATATGAGTCCCGTTGGAGTGAATGCAAAAAATGTTTTAAGTTCTACCAAGGGCCGCTTCCCGGCCAATCTGCTTGTGAGTGATGATGCATTAAATGATGGAAAAATAAGCATGTCTGGTAGAGATGCCGTTCGTAGGCAAGAGGGGTATTTTATTGACCATAAACTGGGCGGTAAAAGCAAAAAGCAAGTGTTTTACCCAGACTCCGGCTCCTTTTCTCGCTATTTCTCCCTAGACGCCTGGTGGGCCGAAAAAACCAAAAATCTTTCCAAAGACACGAGAAAAACCTTCCCGTTTTTGATTATCCCAAAGGCAAGCAGATCGGAGAAAAACCGAGGATTAAAAAATAATAAGAATTTTCACCCAACAGTCAAACCTATAAAATTATTTTCTTATTTGATAACTCTTGGCAGTCGGCCGGGAGACAGCGTGCTTGATTCGTACATGGGAACCGGAACAACAGGCATAGACGCCAAGATGCTTAACAGAAAATTTATAGGCATAGAACTCAACAAAGACTATTTTGAAATAGCAACTCAAAGAATTAAAAGCACACAGAAAAATCTATTGTGACAAAACATGCAAAAAAGATAATAAGAGTTGTGGAATTATTCGCAGGCATAGGAGGATTTAGGTATGGGCTTGAGAAGGTACGATGCCGAGAACAAAAAATTCTGCACAATGGAATATGCAGCGACCTTGTGTGCAAAGGGAAACAAGAACTCAAGCAAGACAGGGAGAGACAAGGATCACAATTTCATTGTGTCTGGGCAAACGAAATCGACAAGTATGCCTGTCAAATCTATCGTAAAAACTTCGGAGAAGGGGAACTCTATGAAGGAGACATCAGAACTGTTCGATCAGAAAATATACCAAAAGCGGACATGCTCGTTGCGGGATTTCCTTGTCAGGCTTTTTCAATTGCTGGGAAGCGAAAAGGCTTTGAGGATACACGAGGGACTCTGTTTTATGAGATCGCAAGGATTGCACGAGCTAACCGATATAAAACTTTACTCCTTGAGAACGTATATGGACTTCTCTCACATGAAGGGGGAGATACCTTTGCGACTATCCTCAGAGTCTTGGATGAGGTGGGGTATGATGTCGAATGGCAAGTGCTTAACAGCAAGAATTTCGGTGTTCCCCAGAATAGGGAAAGAGTGTTCATTATCGGACATCTTAGAGGAACAAGTCGACCAGAAGTATTTCCTGTCGGAAGTTCAATGCAAGAGAATAACAAAGAATTGGAAAGGACATCGACTGGAACGGTTAAAGCAGGATGGGGGAACCTCCAAAACGATGCAACATACCTTAAAGACTTCGGCAGGATACGCAGACTAACCCCAACAGAATGCGAACGCCTCCAAAGCTTCCCCGATGGATGGACAGAAGGGATAAGTGACACACAAAGATATAAATGTCTTGGTAACGCAGTAACAACTACCGTAATTACGGAGATAGGAAAGAGATTATGACAGATCTAGAATTATTACAAAAAGCATGGGAAGCCCGAGAAAAAGCTTATCCTTGGAAAAGCGGGACCAAAGTCGGGTGTGCCATAGAGACAGAGTCAGGGGATGTTATCGTTGGTTGGAATATTGAAGGATTGTGGCAAACCTCTATACATGCGGAGGTGTGCGCCATTACTCAACTACAAGGTCGAAAAGGTATAAAAGTAGCTATCGTAGCCAACACAGAATTTTTTACTCCATGTGGTGCATGTATAGATTGGTTAATGCAATTTTGTAAAAAAGTAACAGTAGTAGTCATTCAAAATAAAAGACGTGAAATAAATAAATTTTTCTTAACAGAATTGGCACCACATTATCCGTGTCAATAAGGAAGGGAATAATGTTTGAATATCATACAATTAATTTACGTTTAGTGTTTATGTTTATATTTACGGGAATATTATTGGTTGTCATATGCAAGGGTTGCATCAATGTGTTTAAGAATAAGGATATATAAGATACAATGAACAATTTTATATTCAAAAGGCGCCAATCCGGGGGCAAGGACGGCGAACCAAGTGAACCTGCCCCAATAAAAAAGGAGGAGATTATGGCAGAGGAACCAAAAGTAAAACAAGAGGTAAAGGTAAACGGTACGCCCCCGGCTCCAACCCCAAAAATTGAAATACCTGTGTTAGATTTAGAGGAATACGTCATACCGGATGAAAAAGGCGGAGTCATTAAGGACGAGAGTAAGGGTTCGACAAAATATGCCTTTATCGGATCCGGTCAAGCGGGCGGTCGTATTGCAAAAAGTTTTTATGATCTTGGATACAAAAAGGTAATAGTTTTGAACACATCAAAACATGATTTGGACTTACTTGACTTGCCGCCCGAGCAAAAATTCTTCATGGATATTGGGGAGGAAGGCGCTGGCAAAGATATGACTCGTGGAGCAGCTGCGGCCAAGAGGTATCAACAGGAAATATTCGATATGCTGCGTCGGCTGTTTGGACCGATTGATCAACTGCTTGTGTGCGTGGGAGCGGGAGGGGGAACCGGGGGCGGAAGTATAGCGCAACTTCTTGGTGTAACGCGCAAGTATTTAAGATACTTAGGGCACTCAGACATAAACGAAAGAATGGGCGCGATAGTGACATTGCCAACTGCCGGCGAGGCGAATAGTCCGCTAATATCTTCCAACGCCAAGAAGGTTATCACGGAGATCGGCGAGTTGGCTGAGAAGAAATATATATCGCCGTTGATTATTATTGATAATGACAAGATAGCCAAAATGTACAGTGGCCTGACACCAAAGGAGTTCTGGCCGAAGATAAACTCGACAGTCTCGAATTTATTTGACATTTTTAACCGACTGAGCGCGCTACCAAGCCAGTACACGTCTTTCGACACCACGGATTATCTTAGCGTGGTCCGTGGAGGTGGTTGCATGATATTCGGTTTATCCCGGATTAAGGACTACAAAACAGAGGATAAAATCTCGCAGACCCTGAAAAATAATCTCTACAAGACACTGCTTGCCTCTGGTTTTGATCTTGCGACTGCGAAAACGGCTGCTGCTATTGTAGTGGCGGGCAAAGACATAATGGCTACGGAGGGGGGCTTGATGGACAGAATCAACTACGCATTCGACTGCATGAGCAATCTGTGTCCTAATGCCACAGTGCACCGCGGCATTTATGAGGACGACAGGAACAGCGTGAGGATATACACAATAATAAGTGGGTTGAAGATGCCCATGGACAGAATAAACAGACTTATGGTTTGAGACAAAGACAATGGAATTTACCCTGAAAGATTTTGAGGGGGTTAAAGAGTACAATAGAAACAAAAACCGCAGATGCTTCATGTGTTTGGAAGCATATAAGAAACCGTTTGAAAAATTGACAGAGGGGGACAAATATCATGTCATGATCTGTAATCCAAAAAAGCCATTTGAGTGGAATGGCCAAATAACCGTTTTAAATAACAATAATCGGTAAAAAAAAGGGGGGATTAAAATGGAAACGAAACAATTTTTCTGCACGATTTCAGACAACGGCCAGATATTCATTCCGGTCAAAATGAGGGAGCTTTTGGGCATGGGTCCGAAGGATGTAGTATTCTTTGAAGTGGCGGAAGACAACAAAGTAACCTTCTCCAAGTCGAAGGACGCGTCTGCTGCGGAACAGGGCCAGGAGAAAAAAAACCAGAGCGACACCGACAAGGCAACAGCCGCGACCGAAACCCAATAAAACAATAACTCTTTCTGTTGCGAGAAAGCGCCTATGCCGTATTGTCACTTATAATTTCCTATGAAAAACATAAAAGTTTTGGAAAAGAGACCAAACGTGGGGAGTCTGCGCAGCGCCGTGGTGTACGAAAACATGAGGCTCGGCGTTTTAGTGGCGGAGGACATAAAAGTTTACTCCGACATTATGGAGGGAACAGTCCTTTACCCCGTGGGCGACGGCCAACTTTACACCACGGTTTTCAACAAGAACGGCGAGCTTTTGACCACGCATCCTTTCTCGCAGGCTACCCAGTATTTTATTGACAAGTACGGATATCCGGATGGAATAAAGATGTTTGTGCTCTTACACGTGCCGTCGCCCGACAAGGACGCGCTGATTCATGACATAGAGCGAAAATGGCGGGAACGTGGACATAAATAGGGTCACTCTCATGGGCCATGTCGTCTCCGGTGCGGAGCTTTTCACAACCTCCGGCGGCGCAAGCGTGGCGCACTTCACGGTGGCGCTGAACAGGCAGTATAAGGGTCCCTCCGGTTTGGTAAAAAAGGTGACTTGGGCGAGAGTGATAGTGTGGGGTTCCAGGGCCAAGGCGTGCAAGGAGTTTTTGTACAAAGGCGCGCTCGTGTTTTTGGAGGGGTTTCTCGAGAACAGCTCTTGGACTGACAAAGGCGGCGTCAAGCGCACGTCCATGCACGTCGTCGCCAACAATGTAAGATTTCTCTCAAGGAAAAAAAATGAGTGAGGATTTTGATATCATCTCGGTTTCGGTAGAGAGGTGCCCTGTCACCGAACCCAAAAACGAGACGGAGTTCAGGGAGTTGTTTGAGAGGTTGGCCAAGAGGCTTTACAACTACAGGATATCGGCCTCGTCAATGCGCTGCCCCGACCTCCTACTTTACGACAAGAAAGAGAAAAAGACTGTGAGGGCAGAGGTGGAATACCGCGCCAGTGATTTTTTCAAGCATCGCCACAAGTTTGATACTGTGGACCTCATAGTATGTTGGATAAACGACATAGAAAAAAGCCATATTCCCATCCTGGAGTGTAGAGAAAAAATAGGAGCATTTTGCGGGTTTTAATTGGGGGTGTCAAAAGCCGCATGCGCCCGGAGAGGCCGCAAGGCTTTGAAGGGCCGGCGGCGGCGCCCCTAACCTGCCTTTTCCATGGCTGATTACAAATGGTATCCCCAATTCGTAGGTCTTGTAAAGGATCCTGAGGGAAGACACTATAAAAAAATGGGGATGGCGAAGTGGTTGTTTGACTACTTTTGCGCGCAGGTGGACAGGGAAACCGGGGAGTGGGCGGGGACATTGGACAAGATAGTCTCCGAAACCGGCATGCCCCTTTGGAGCGTGAAAAGATATCTTCGCACGCTCAAGGACGCGAACTATATTGAGGCGGCGAGAGTAAGGCACGGCATTGCGGTGAAAATCAAAAAATTCAAAACATTAATGAAGGGAACCCCCTCCCCACCGACCGAAGATGACATCGGCGCGGACGACAGAACGCCGTTGGAAAAAAACCCGAAGAGCAAGCTGTATGTTCCGAGTGTCGATGAGATACAGGAGTATTTCAAGGGCGTGCTGAAAAAACCCTACCTGAGTAATATAGACACCTATGCGGCATTGCAGATGTATTGGGATAAGATCCCCTTTGTGGTGATAAAGGAGAGTGTGGATGCTGTTACCGCAAAAAGCAAAAGCAAAAACATTTTTACCCTGAGGTATTTCAAAAAGGCCGTGTATGAGGGCCACCGACGGCGCACGCACACATTCGAGCCTGAAGTGGAGCTTCTGCCCGACGACCAGAAAAAGAGGGTAGCGAAATTTAAAAAAACGGCGCAGAGTGCGGTAAAAGAGGTGAAGGATGAAGAAGTCTAAAACAGAGAATTTAAAAGTTCAGCCGCATAGCGACGAGGCGGAGATGGCCGTATTGGCCAACATCCTGGGTAATAATAAGATCTTCGACACGGTGGATGAATTAGTAAATGCCTCGGATTTTTACTCCATCCGTAATCAGCATATTTTTCAGATGATGGGCGAGCTTAATGCGGAGGGGCAGGCCATTGACTTGATAACGGTGAAATCGAAAATGGAGTCCAAGGGGTTTGATATTGATGTCGTGTACCTAACAAAACTCGGTGACTACATTGGCTATGCGGGGGTGAGGAGTCATTGTAAAATAATCAAAAAAAAGGCCATGCTAAGAAGCGTGATAATTACTTCCTACGATGCAATGCAGTCGGCATATGAGGAGCCGGAGGATGCCGGCGAGCTTTTGCAGTCCATTGAGCAAAAATTTTTCAACATCGGACGTGAGGAGAAAGTCCAAGACAGCGTGCTCGTAAAGGATCTTGTGGAAGGGGCGGTGGACCGTTTCGACTTTGCTAAAAAGAACAAGGGCCACGTGTTTGGCCTGGAGACGGGTCTGAAGGATTTAGATGAAATGACCACTGGCCTCAATCCCCCGGATTATGTGATTCTGGCTGGAAGACCATCCATGGGCAAGACGAGCCTCGGCATGAACATCGGCTACCATGTGGCTTCTAAACAGAATCTGCCGGTTCTGTTTTTCTCGCTCGAGATGAGCAAGGAGCAGATTGGCGAGAGGCTCCTGTGTTCGGCGGCCAAGGCGAACTATCATAAAATGAGACAGGGTTACGGGACCAATGAAGAATGGGCGCGCATAAGCTCCAAGATGGGGGAGATAGCGGCCGCACCTTTCCTTATCAACGACAAGGCATCGGTGTCCCTGAATTTTTTGCGAACCCAGATAAGAAAGGTTAAGGTGGACTACCCGGAGCTGGCACTTGTGGTGATAGACTACATACAGCTTATGTCGTATCCCGAGGCCCAGAGTAGGGAAGAAGCGGTTTCCACGCTGTCCAAAGGGATAAAAGGCATGTGCAAGGATTTGAACATGCCGATAGTGGCGATAAGCCAATTGAACAGGCAAGTCGAAATGCGGGGGAATATGGAGCCGCGCTTGAGCGATCTGCGGGAATCAGGAACGCTTGAGCAGGATGCGGACATGGTGCTCTTTGTCTGGCATGAGGAAAGTAACGGCCGTGGGAACGCCAACATGAGTAAAATTAAAATAGGGAAACAAAGGAACGGACCCGTGGGGATCGTGGATGTTCTTTTTTTCACGGAATTCATGAAGTTTGAGAATAAGAACTATGCTTAAAGATGAGCTGGGCTATCAAATCAACAAGGCACTTGAGTTTGTGAGGCGCGGTGGAAGCCTTGAAAAATGGCTTGAAAGCAAGGATTTTACCGAAGAAGAGCTGAATTACATAAAAAATCACCCGAAAATTATTGAAAAATTATCTAAAAAAGAGTAGTTTTTATTATTTTATTTGAAATTCAAATAATAATCGTGTATATTTGTTAATAGAGGATGACATGGCATATAAGAAAAAACCGGTAAAAATTACGCTGTCCCACTATGCTTACAAGCCTGAGGAGATCGAGGCCGCGGCGCGAGTCGAGTACAACAGGCGCCTGGAAAAGGGCGAGCCGACATCCATGGCCGAGTGTAGGAAGGTCATGCAGAATTTGAAACAAAAGGTGAATGAAGACGACTCTTTCAAAGAGGAACTTGACAATCTGATAAGGGACGGCATAGCCTCCTTCAACCTGAAACGGTTTGCGCAGGAGGAAAAGGAGTACGCTTCAAAGCGCTTGGAAAAATACAAGAGCGATCTTGGCGACAAGGGCATAGACATTGAAAGCGCACCGAACGACTTCGCGGTGAGGCAGGTTATAGAATTGGAGATTCAGATTCAGCGGGAGTGGTCTTTCATAGGATGTCTCCCTATAAAGGACAAGGAGAAGGTTCACAACGATTCTATAAAAATACTTGGTGAAGAACTAAGGCGCATGCTCGAGGGCCTCAACGCCCTTGAAAAGAACGCGGGGCCGCCGGCGGAGGCGGGAGCGTCCCTCTCCGACATGGCCGACAAAATGAGGATGGCCAAGGACGACATAAAACAGAAGCAGCTCAAAGAGGACAAAGAGGTCAAGGAGCTTCGCAAAAAGAAAGGCCTTGAATAATGGCCAAACTCCAATTTACGACGCAAGACGCCTACGAGTTGTTGCATGATCCCGTGCTGGCTTTTAAAGTGTGTCTTGAATACGACCTGCCCCCTCACGAGATCATAAGAGTAAAGGATTCATGGATAACAAAAAATGTGATAGACGACTCTGGCAGGGACACGGGAAAAAGCTTTAATTATATAGGGATACTTGTTTTGAAGTGCATGTTGATAGCCGACAGGGTGGGAGGTGTGATTTCCCACACCTTTGGCGGCGGCAAGCAACTTTTTTCTGACTACATAGACGAGTGGTACAATTCACTGCCCCTTTTCAGGGCGCAGTGCTCTGGTAAGCCCGTTCACGCACCGGACATGTGGCACATAAAATTCAAAAATAAATCACAAATTCGGATAGTGCCCCCGGACATACTAAAAGGTGGTAGGAGGATGCGCTCACAAAGATGGAATTATGGAATATTTAACGAGTGGGTGTTTTATCCGGACTACGACCCACATGTTAGTATAATAGACAGGGTTATAAACCCCATAGTCACGCGCCAGAACAAAATATATTCTGAAACCCGGGACCCCGTGTACCAGAATCAGAGGTTTTTCGAATCGTCGCCCGACTTTGACTTCAACCCAGCTTACAAGAGGGTGCAGTATTTCGACAGAAAGATGGGCCAGGGGGACAAGAATTATGTTCATTTGAACTTCAACTATTACGATATCACGAAGGAGTGGGACTGGATAATAGACCGTGGCATAATGGACGAGGCCAAGGAGACCATGCCGAAAGTGTATTTTGAAATGGAGTGGCTTGGCATCTGGGGCAAGGACACGGTGGACAGCCCCTACAGCGCCAAAAAGATAAAGGAGATACGGAGCAAAGACGTCAAGATGGAGTTACGAGGAGACGGCTCCGACTACGCCATGGGGATAGACATCGCGCGCTCGGCCGGGGGAAAGGGCGACGACTTCGCAATTTCGGTGATCAAGGTAAAACAGGATGCCCCCAATGAAAAAATCTATTGTTTCAAGAAAAATGACGTCACTGCGGACGAGATGGCGTGGTATATACATGAGGTCTACGACAAGTTTCCGACTACGAGAATGGCCATGATGGATCCGGCCGGCGGCGGCGTGTACGTGTACGACTCCCTCAAAAAAAGCAAGCTTGAGATAGAAGACCAAATACAGGAGGTTGTTCCCATTATAGCCACTGACGACGACCCCACCTTGGTCGGCGGCAGAATACTGGTGTTTTTTAAAAGGGGGGCGCCGGAGATAGATGAGGCTTACGGCAAGATGAAGGGCGACGATGTCTTGGTCAACATGGCGCATAAGCTTTTGCAAGGCGCTATAGAAAAGAGGAGCCTTTTAGTACCCGCCGAGATAGACGAGTTTGAGCTGACCAAGGACAAGCTGATTCCCATATTCCATTCAGACGAGAAGATAATGGTGATGCAAAACATAGAAAATGCGTTAAAAGAGCTTTTGAACATAGAGGTGGAACGCGACAAGGACAAAAAGCCGAAGAGAACCACCAACAACCAGTTTCTTTACTTCGTGAGCGGAAGGAAAAAGAAGGACTCTGCCTACGCGTTTTTGTACGCAAACTTTGCGGCTTGCGTTTGGGAAAAAATGCAGACCGTGGACAAGGGTGACGAGGCGAATTTGGCGGAGGTCATAATAGAGGAGGTGTGACATGGCAAAAAAAAGTATGCAAAAAAAGTCAAAAAGTGTGAAAGTGGACGAGATGGCCGACAAGATAGACTTGATTAAGGAGACGGCCGGTTTCGATGCCACCGACTCTCTTGAGAAGCCCGGAGGTCTGAGGGCGCTGCGCAGCAAGCTCATACCGGCGAATTTAAAAGCGCAGATAAAAAAAGCAAAGTCGTACAGGGAGAACAACGATTTTATGCAGCCCCTCATAGAGACTTTGCAGGATTTCGGGGCTGCTGGCTTCGAGAATCTTTCGCCCGACAATCCGGCCAAAAAATATTACGACAACATCTGCCGGGAGAACAACATGGACGGAATAGTTCTACGCATGTGGGATAGCCTTTTGACCACCAGCAACATAATTTTTCACTACAAACTTGAGGAAAACAGCAGTAAGAATAGTCCGACCGTTGAGTATATCATGACGTTTGATCCCGAGCTCACAGAGGTTGTGCCCATGTTCGGGGATATGCTTGTCTTTGTCGAACCAGACACTGCGCTTAAGGATTTGGTCTTGCGGGCGGGCACCGATCAAGAGAGGGAGAGGCTAAAGGACATTCCGGAAAAATGGCAACTAGCCTCCAGAGGGTCGGGTATGAGTGGCATGAGACACAAGGGCCAAGTGCTTATATCGGAAGACGACGACGAATACACCATAGTGCGAAACACGCAAGGCCGCGAGGATAGGCTTGTCAAGCCCAATATGTGCGCCATTTTCGACGCCTTGCAGCTTAGAGATCTGCTCATAGACGGGGACTATTCGGTCGCTTACCTTATTAAGAACTGCATAACCCTTGTGAGGGCCGGAGAGACCATAACAGGCGGACCGAAGACCGGCTCGCGGGCGAACTGGGCTAAAAACAAAGATCTCCTCGCGCTCAAAGAACAGTTTAGAACGCCGTCTAAAACCATAAGAATATACGGAAACCACACAGTTACCATAGACTTCGTATTTCCGGACATAGGCTTGTTTAATCCCACTAAGTACAATGCGGTTGAAAGGAGAATACTGATGTGGGCCGGCATAAGCCTTGGTTTGATGGTAGGGGATGGCGGCAACTACGCCACCTTGTATGTTAACATAAAAAAACTGATAGCCAAGATCCGGAAAAATAGGAAGATAATAGGGCGGCTCATTGAAAAGTTTTACATGGACATAAAGCCAAGTTGGATAAAGAAGGACAATGTGCCCAAGGTGAGGTGGGATGAGACCCTATTGAAGGAGCCCAGGCAACTCTTGCAAGAGGTCACGACCTTGCTTAAGAGTGGTTTGAGCATAGAATCTGCCTTTGACACTTTTGACCATGATTACGAAACGGAATTGGCCAGAAACAAGGCAGCAGACAAGAACAAAAAGTGGTTTATACCTATCTATGAACCAGGCCAAGGTATGTCAATGTTGAGGTGGCCTGGTGGAATACCCGGAACTGCACCGAAAGTAAAGGATGGGGAACCCGGGAGACCGGAAGGTACTCAGCCAACACCACCAGAGAAAGGTCCCAGTTCAAGACAACCAAGACCATCTACAGCAGACTTTTTGGAGATGTCCATAGCTGATACGATAACTGCGGTTGAAGGCACGGACTTAGAACCTGACTTTGCTCCATTTAAAAGCATGCCAACAGGATCCGCAGCCCTCAAACTATGGGAAAGGGTATATAGAGGAGCTTTAAAGCGCGGGGCTTCTGTGAAAAGCGCTGCTATGCAAGCTTGGAGTGTGGTGGGTAAATTTTTTAAAAAAGTTGAGGGAAAGTGGGTTAAAAAGGAAAAGGCAGACGCATTTACGATTATCGAGATATCCGCTATTTGTTTTTCCTCTGCACTTTCTATGCAGACCAAAGGGCTTAAAAAAATTGAGTTAGATGAAGACTTTTTTAAAAAGGATGCGGTTGAGAGAACGAAGTATATAACGGGCGGGATAAAATAGCGTAGCATGGGTAAAAATGACGGCGTAGTAAAAAAATAGAAAGATTTGTAAATGGCGTAAAAAATAGTAGTGCTCGACGACAAAATGAGCATTATTGAGCATAGACTTTTGAAGAAATTTTTCAAAGACTTGACAGTTTTAAAAATATAGTGTAAACTTGTAGTAGTTCATAAATGTCAGGGACGCTTGACATTTGATTTAAGAGCGCTTAGATAAAGCTAGCTAAAAAGGGGTTTTATTGCCCCGTAGGCTAGTTTTTTTATTTTACTAAGGAAAAACTTATGATAACTATTTTGTTTGATGAATCCGGAGTGCCCAGATGAATTCTTTTTCCGCTAGGGATGGGTCTTAATATAAGCCTTTACAAGAGAATTAAAAATGGAGGTTTTTATGCTAGAACAGAGGGAAAAATTAGAGTTTGAGATTAGCGCACGTTTAATTGACGAAAAAGAAATATGGGGTACCACGGAGCTCAAATCCGACATTTCCAAACTTTATATTGAATTTATCCTGAATCATACACTGCCAGCAGTAAATTCTAGGGGCAGGTGTGTGACATACCGGACCCAGAAGCGTTCAATAAAGTCCATACCGGATTCTCTTGTGAACGTGGAACATATGATGCAGGATAACCCCAATGAGGCCACAGAAGATCTGGTCATTGGCCATATGGTCAAGGCGAAGATAGAGGATTTAAAGGATAATCCAATAGTTCCGGATAGACCCATACCTACAAAAGTTTTGGCCTGTTTATATAGGCGTCTGCCTGTTGTAAAGGAGATAGAGCGTCAAATAAGATCTGGCCGGCGAAACTGGCGAAATTCTATGGAGTGTGTGAGATTGGCAGCTTCAGATGCGATTTATTACAATGGCAAGTTCTTTCCAATAGACAAAAATCCTGAATTGGCCGCATGTGTAGGTCAAGATGATATGCAACCATACAAAGACAAGCCCACGGCCTTGGCTCTTGGGGGAGAAGACGGGGAAATAAACTTTTGGGGCAGTGGTTTGACACTTTATCCTGCCGATAAGGGCGCGACAATAACAAAGTTAATAGCAACCATAGCCAATGATGGAAGCATGTCTGTAAAAAGAAAAATAAATGACGAACTTGCTGCAAAGGATTTAAACCTTAAAAGCTCGGAAGTTTCAGATAAAGCCACCAAAGTGCTTAAGTGCCCGAAATGCGGGAATACGGCTTTCCAAGAAATGATGACAGTTGAAGGCCAGACTCCCAGAGAGGCACCATGTCCATTATGTAAGACAAAAATGGACACAGCCAAAAAAGGTGACAAAGATATAGTAGTGAACTCGTTGCCAAAACTCATGATTCACACCGATGGCACGGAAGCGGGTACGGAGATATACATAAACGGTAATCAATTGAATATGGAAAATATAGACTCAATTCACTTTTCCTATTATCCCACGCCTGAGGGGAAAGATAGGACGAAGATAGGGCCGTCGAGCCCAATCACTTTTGGTTATAGCAGAGAGGAAACGTACGATGGTGTAAGGCGCAGGGTGAGTTACTACTTCTTCGTGCAGGAGGATGGAACAATAGCGTCTAAAAAGGTAGACGAGGATGGAAATGAAGCACCCGAGAAGCTTTACGGTATTATTCGTAAAATGATAGATTTGGCGATAGTATCTAAAAAAGAGGGGGGTGATAAATAGTGGAGAAATTGCTAAAGGAACTTGCTGAAAAAATGAAAAAAATGAGTGTAGCGGATTTAGAAAGCTTGAAGAAAAAGCTACCCAGTGTATTAAATGTGAATGACTGGGGAAGCGACGTGATGGATGGAGATATAGCTAGGTGGATAAGCGTTACACAAGAGGATAAGATGCCAAGCTCTCATTTTCTTTGGGCAAAAACCAAAGAAACCGGAAATAAGGTTGAGGACAGAAAACTTCCATATAAATATCCTAATGGTAAGTTATCACGTTCTGGTTTGCGCGGGGCATGGGCAGCGTTACATGGTGATGTTGATTTGGACGGAGGTCCCGGTAAGGGAGCAATGCTTGCAAAGTGCAAGTGTGCTATAGCGACCTATAATAGGCAGAATTCTAACGATAAGATAACAATAAGTGAAAAATCTGACGAAGGAGGTGAACCTTGCATGAAATATCTTAGTAAGAAGGATATAGCTGATGCTATAAAAGATCTCGGACTCGATAACAACAAAGCAGAAGGCATCATAACTTCTTTAGACAATCTCGTAGTGGAGGGTGTCAAGAAGGCGGTAGCTGAATTTAAAAAGACTTGGTACAAGCCGGAAACCCATAAGAAGAGGGTTGACGTGGCTGTGGCAAGTGCCAAAAAGGTGTGGGAAAAAGAAGTGAAAGAAACAGCGGAGAAGAAAGAAAAAGCGGATACGAAGTTTAACGAACGCAAGAAGGCGTTAAGTGATGCCAAGTTCGTGATGACTGAGTACCGTGAAAAGACCGTGAGGAAAATGGCAATTGACGAAGCCGGGGATAAGGATTTCAAAGCGTGGTTAGAGGATCTGGAGAAGACGCAGAAAAAGGTTGAGGTGAATAAAAGGAAAGTGACGTTTAAACCAGACGTATCAAGCACCAAGGGCAAAGGTACACTAGCCCTAGCACTATAAAAATAAAATAAAACAAAAAAGGGAGGTGAAAAAATATGTTTCAGGTAAAGTATGGTGTTGATCATTTTATCGGGATTTACAGGACGGATATCAACGATGATGCTTCCGGAATTTATGTCCGAGGAACAGTCCTCGCCATTTCGGCAGCAACATCAGCTTTGGCGGAAGTTAACAAGTTGCTGACAGCGGCCACGGGCTATTATCTGGGTTTTTTGGAACAGGAAACGACACTTGCAGGTTTGAGCTATTTGCAGCAAGACCAGAAATTGCCCTCCACCAATGCGCAAGCAGGTGTGGATAGGGTGACGGTTAGACAGGGTGACGGGAAAATTGTGACGGATGTGGTAGCTGGATACGGAGTGGATGGCGACTTAACCGCCGCCGCGCACGACTCAAATCTGTCCATAGTAAACGGAGTGTGGGTGCTTTCATCCGCAGTTACTGCGGTAACCACAGTTGTTAGTGGTAGGCTCATAGGGACATGGACAGGCCCAAGAGGCGAAACAGGTTATTACATAGAGGTATTCTAAATTCAAAAATTAAGGGGGTGAAAAAAACATGGAGAGCGTTGATATTTTTACTTTTGTAAAAAAGAGACCAGATAAATTCGCGAATCCGCAGTTGGAATTTGACATAGGGACTGCGAAAAAACAGAAAACGGACTTTAGCTCTGAGAATTACGAAGCAGCTAGGGATTTATTGAAGAAAGGGGCCGGCAAAGAAGGAGACCCCGAAGCACGGAGAGATTTCGCAGCGGCCAGGACACAGAGGATTAACATTAATGTGTTGGATGACGTAAAGGCTCTGCAGTTTTTCGAGTATATCAGGTTACAAGATGATGAAGTTCCAGTAGTCTACATTGAAGTAGATTGGCCGGTTGACGCATGGATTATATCACAGCTTGGGCACACACCACAGAGGCAGTGGGTCAACAGGGACAGCGTAGATTGGTACAAACCTGTGTTTTACAAAACGGATAGGTATTTTTATCCGGTCAGGAGCGCGCTGTATGGAGATCTGAATTTACAGACAAGGTTAATGAGAAGGGCAGAGCATGATTTATCATGTGTCATCGACGCAGATCTTTGGACTTTGTTGGTTGCTGGCGTGGGAGCTTTCACCGCAGGAACAACTTACCAGTTGGACCCCAGGGTGATTCTTTATCCCACAACGAATTTCATCAATGTGGCCGCGCAAGGAAGCCTGACAAAAGTAGTGTTTATGGATCTGTTTGATCATGTGAACAGACTTGGAGGCGGAAGGAAAGTAGTCAATATTAAGGTGAGGACAGACGCCCCAAGAGATATATGGAACTGGGTTAGCGTAGTAAGCGGTTTTGCAGCTGGGGCCGCACCAGTAGCACCAGGACAGACCGTGAGTCCGCAGACTCAGAAAGATATTGAGCAGAGTGGGACATTAACCCACCTTTTTGGATATACGTTCAATATAGAGACATGCAACGACATTCCACAGGTAGCCATAGATACCCAGACTGGGAATGTAGGAGCTGCTGGTAGGTATCTTTTCGCATCTTTGAACGAACCTGCCGGTAAGTATTATGAGAAACCGAACCAAGCGTCGACCATTACGTACGACGAGCATGACTGTGAACTGATGAACAGAGAGAACCAAGAAGGATTTTGCATCAAGAAAACCGCGTGCATGATTATGCCCGATCCAATGAGGCTGAATTATGTATGTGTAAGATATCTTTAAATACCATACCTGCATATATGCCTCTTTGAAGGGGCATATATGTATCTATGGTGTTTGAAACGAAACATAACAACGGAGGATTAAAATGATAAAGCTAATGCAAAATGGCGTTGAGTATACTGAGGTCAAGGCCGTGAGTATGGGAGCCATTCCCATAGGTCATGACATAGTGTATCCGCCATTAAACAAGCCACCTAAAAAAGAGGATCTTGAGGGCCACGGGATAGAAATGAGCACTGGTACACCCGAAGCCGCAAAGAATATTCGCTATTATGACAGCGTGGTCAAGCGATATAAAGACTCTTTGACAAAGTGGTTTGAAGTAGTTAGCGTTGATCCGAACAGAGGGATTGACAATAGAAGGCTTATCGAATTTTACAAAGCGCGCAAGGAACTGGTGGAAAAGGATCCAAAGCAGGTTAAAGAATGGTATGAAAAAAAGGATGCGGAAGCACTTAAAAAAAAACAAACACAGACCTGATTGAGTCCGAACCAGTAAGAGTGCTATGATGAAGCGCGTTCGTCAAGTTGTAAAATCATCAGATAATAACATTCTGGTGTGTAAAAATGTTTCTGCCGACAAGTCTGGCATAGGTTTTCACGGACGTAAGGCGAAATTCGGAGAGATAATAGAGTTCAAGGAGAGTGAACTGGAGCTTGACATGGTGAAGCAATTTTTCGCCCATGGAAAGCTTAGGATACTTTACAGGAACTTTGAGCCAACCACCCAAGACATGAAGACCTATTTGAGTTCTCCGGAAGCGGCTGTAAACAAAATAGAGCTGATGGACAATGTTTGGGAGATCTTTATCTCATGACATCCTTTTTCACGGTAATGCCATGCGTTAGGGTTGTGTTACCAGATGCAAAAACGCCATATAGCTATTCAGACGAACTGCTTATAGGTGCTATGAATATAGCAATTACGAGCATGGATGGCTATAACGTATCTGGGGAAACATTTATAGCCCCAGACATCTCGGGTGCTGATAAGCTTGTGCTTATATTTAAGACGGCTAAGATTATCAAGCGCCCTCCCGCGAGCTTTTCCTACAGAACGCCTGTGCTTTCTGTCACGCGGGATGTTAGTGACAAAGAGTCCCTAATAGCATGGTATGACGAGGAGATAGGGATATGGGAGGCTGGTGGTCACATGCCTTTAGTTGGCGAAGGTGCCATAGAGGCTTATTTGGAGAGTTCCGACAGGCTAAAGGAGGTATTAGATGAGTTTGGATAAAGAGAAAGAGAAAAATGCGGAGAGACGTGACGAAAGAATAGAGCTTTTAAAAAATGACAAAACCGAGTTAGTTAGAAATATCAGTAGGAATAAAAGAAAACTTAGGGGAGCTCTGGATTCGATAGATGCTTTGTGGCCAGACGAAGGCTCTTCTGAAAAAGAGCAAAGAATAAAGGAAGATTTAATTAAAAAACCAATAAGAAGTGCGCTATTTGTATTAAATGTTTGTTGGCAGATTTTTGTAGATGATCAAAAAAATGTTGCTAAGCCTAAGGAGGTGAACAACGAATGAGTACCAGAACCGTAAAAAATCAGTATGAGGTTCAACTATATTACTCGTTTTGTCCTATACAGGAAATCTGGACGGTAGATATAACAGCGGCCGATATCTATACTGATGCCGAAAATGTTGTGGATGCTGTAGAATGTTACGATATATCTGATGGATACAATCTCTATGCATTGGTTACTGATAATCCGATCGGAGTAGGAGTTAGCGAATTGGAATGTACCGAAGTGACTCCTGTGGTTGTTACTGTGGTGGGTGCCACTGCCGATTATAGTCCTGTTGCACAAACAGGGGTGGCGACAATACCAGCGCGATCACAAGTAGGATGGGCCGTATTGATAGCGGCCGGTAGTACATTTGGGTCGGTAACCGGTGTTTCTATAACAGGGGGTAGTGCTGGAGAAAAAATCATTATAATAGCACTGCCAGTTGCTGCAACATTTACGTATATTGGTTTTGATCAGGGTTTTAGTTGGGATGAAGGAACAACTTCTCGCGCTATTCCGGAAAAATATGTAACAGTTGACCATTGGAAAAGAACGCGTGGCGAAACTACTCTCAGCATATCCCAACTTTACCAGAGTTTTAATAGAGCCCTAACATATTTGAGAGGTCGAGATTTTACGTTATTGGCTGAAGTACATGATGACGGTGGAGCTGCTATATCAGAGTATATTTATTTTGATAAATGCAGACTTACAACCAATCCGGTTACAATAGGAGCTGACGGATCCGATGTAACAGTTGCGGCCGACGGAATGTTTCAAAAGATCGTTATAGTAGACGGTGTTTCCTCAAGCGATCCTTGTGGATAAAAAGTAGGATTTGATTACAAAGTATAATCAAAAACACCGTTGAAAGCGAGGTTGTAATGCCACCATTGGAATATTGCAAAGATCATGTAACTTTTGTGGCGACTCTTTCAGAAGTCAAGCGTGATGTCAAATGGATAGTATGTGAAATGAAAAAACAGAACGCCACTTACGTTAAGCATATAGACGAGGGTGATAAAAATTATCGCCCTCAAATTGCTAAAAATACTGCTTTTAGGGTAATCCTTATGTGGTTTGTTGGAAGTGGTACACTGATTACCCTTGCAGTTTATGTGATGATGATGATACTAAAAGTGAAAGGGTAGAGAGTATGCCTCTTTGCGAAACCGCAAAGGTATTTTCACTAAATGATGCTACGTTGAACATATATGATGAAGCTGCACCAGATGTATTACTTTTTGAGATGATATATGTTCAAGATGTTGCTTTGACTAAGGAATACGATATTGATGATTTTCCGGTTATGAATTCCGACGATCGATCGCAAGAAATAGTAGGACAGCGCTATAATTTTTCTATAGCAAAGCTTTATTTTAGCAAGGCAACATTGTTTATGCAGGCTTTTGATAAGTCGAAGACATATCGTATTGTAGTATATTTTCGTGAAGCAGAAACATTACGTGACGAAACATATACATTATATTCCTGCATGCCGAAGTCTTTTGAGCTAGTAGGAAGAGACAATGATACAATGGTAGCCAGAATGAGCTATCAGCCAAACAGATTTGAGTGATAGATAGAGTTGATAGGGTTGAAAAGGATAAGAAAAGAAAAGGAGGCGTTATGCAAAAAGAGAAGGAAAAGGTCCGTGTCATTGAGACATGGGAAGATTGGACGGCTGATAATACGGCTTGGATAGAGTTTTCGCGTAAATCAGGCGGTATTGACAAGTTTCTCTGCAAAGGTCTTTTAGGAGATGATCTGGATTACATTAACAAGCAGTGTACCCCCCCCGTACCACCCCGCATCCCTAAATATGGCAGTGACAACAAACCTGTGCTCATAGGTGGAAGAGCTCAAACAGAGCCTAACTTTGAGGACGAGGGTTACAAAAAGCAATTAGAAGAACTTAATAGCAAAAGAGTCGTATTGATGTTGGAAAGAGGGTTGGTAAAACCAGATGGCAAGAAGATACCCGGTGCAACATGGCAAGAGAAATATGCCAACTTGAATAAGAAGTTGAGGGGGGATATATTAAAATTGGTCAATTTTATAAATTTAGAATTGTCCAATTTGCAACAGGAAGATGTAAATTTTTTCTAAAAAGGTTGCTTCCTGAAGAGCTGAGGGATTGGCAACCTAAAAAGGAGAATAAAGAGCTCTTTGTGACGTTTGAGTACATGCAGTATAAGGTCGCGAAAGCTTGGGGCAGATCACCATATGAATGGAGAATGCTTACCAAGGACGATAAAGCGACTATGATGGCGTTTGACAAAGTTGAGAACACCATAGGAGCGTGGTACCACGAAGAGGCTGACAAAACAGCAAAAGCCAAAAAAAAGGAAATAGAGAAAAAAAACCGTAATCGTCCGGCCGACAAAAGGAGGTAAAAGTGGGATTTCTAAATCAACATGAGATAGATTCTATGATAGGAGATTTTGAAACCCTGATAGGATCTCCTGAGGCCCAAGTTGTGACGCTAAGGTGGCAATCTGGGAATACTGGGGTTTTTGATAATCAATATAAAAGATACATAGGCGGAGTGCCCGTGTACGCGACTAAAACCCTGGTAAAGTGCATAGTGGCGTTCATGCGCGAGGTCGATATTGAAACGATGCCGTCCAATGAGTTGGACGTGAAAGTCGGGGACGCCGTCTTTTATTTTTCACACGAATACACAGACTTATCTAACAAGGAAGATTTGAGAATAACCCATAAAAACATTGAATGGTACCCGTATGTTCCACAACCCGCTGTGTCCGAGTTGGCGGGGGTTCCGCTGGGGGTCGACCAGATGGCGCAAGTTCTAGTGTGCTCCAGAATAAAGAAGACGGAACCTACTGATGCTTCGGGAGGCGGGATAGTAATTTAAGGTGAAATATGGCAATAACAACTGTATATGATCCAAATGATTATATTCAAACCACAAAGCGCATTGTAGAGGAATTTTTGAAGACTTATTTCATTGGTGGTTATGATGCCGAGATAACGATGGTAAGAGAGACGTATCAGCCGCCTTTCAGCAAACCGATTATCAGACTTAATATCTTGGATTCATCCAGGGTGGATGCCGCGGCCGGGAAGGCAATGTACGACTCAAACACCAATCCCGATGTTCCCGTAGGAAGTGTGAGATTGGGGGAGTGGCGCAACATAATTTTTTCCATACTTGTAATAACTGACAAAAACTCTGGCGGTGAATACGCTAGGGACAAGTTTTCGGGATATTTAGAGCAGATGTTTCTGCAACACTCAAGGGAGCTTGGGTGCGCGGAGTTAAGAAAAGTCACCATAAGTCCCCCAATACCGATGGACATGGAGAAATTTTTTCAAAACATGCATGAATTGAGTGTAAGGGTTGAGCTTTATTTTGACAGGAGCTGATAATGTACAATATCATAATCAGGGTGCACGGTGTAAAAGCGGTTGCCCAGAGGATGAAAAAGATACCGAAGAATATGGAGGCATTGGAGAGGGCTTTTTGGGCGAGAAAAAGCAATTCATACAAAATTTTCGCGAAATGGATAGTTTTAAATATTGTGTACGGAGCGTATGCACCCCACGTGTATCAAAGGACGTATAATCTGCGCAACAGCATTAAATCGCAGCGGCTTGCAAATGGGCTGTTGATATATCAGGATCCGGCTATGACGCCCGAAGCTGAGACCGCAAGGATTCATCGTTGGCCCTCGTACGCGTTTTATTTCATATACGGTGGTGGTTTTTTGGCTATGACTAACGCTAAACCGCAGAGGAACTTTTTTGACGCTTGGTACAGGTTTTTCCGACGCAAATTTTTGCGAGACTACCGTAACGAGGTTGTCAAGCCAGCACTGGCGGGGTAGAAATGGCAGAAGGCAATATGCAGATAAAGATTGTAATGAGAAGCAGAACAACAGGCAAAGAGCATGTTACGATTGCCGGGGAGCACATGGCGAGAGCCGTTTTGGGAGATGCATTGGTGAACGAGGCGATAAAAAAGGAGAACATAGTGTTTTCCTCAATGGGGTCTAAAGATGGCACGGGATAAAATAGGCATAGAGTTTCAAACGATAGGCAGGGAGAAAGTCGTTGCTGCGACTGGCGATCTTGCCAAAGGAATAGGTAGGATAAATCTTGCCCAAGCGAAACTCGTCAAAACACAGACTACCCTCGCAGGAACCACTAAGCAATATTTGTTGCCTGGACAAAAGATGGCCACCACTTTCCAGAAGGCCGGCCAAGAGACACAAAAATTCACCAAGATAACCAAGGATGCCACATTGGCGCAAAAAGGTATGTTGGGTCAAACCCAGGGTCTTTTGAGTGCTGTAGGCAAGGTCGCTACATGGACAATCGCCACAGGCGCTGTGTTCGGTCTTATGCGCGCCATGCAAGGATTGGTTACAACACTGATGGAGTTCGACGATGCCATGGCGAGAGTTAGAACCGTTACAAGAGGTGGCGCGGAGGCGCTTAATCAGGTCAGGGAGGCTGTCTTAGATTACGGTTTTTCTACTAGCGCAGCCCTTACGGATGTGGCCAAAGCCGCCTATTATCTTGGTTCTGCTGGTTTGACTGCCGAAGAACAGATGGTTGGTCTTGAGCATGTAATGAACCTGACGGTTGGTACTATGGGCGACGTGAACGAAATAGCCAGACTGGTTGCGGGTGCTTACAACGTATTTGGAGATAGCATGGAGGATGCGATAACGGCTAGTGAAAAAATGCAGCGCATATCCGACATACTGGCTTTCACGTATTCACAACAACAGGTAGAGCTGAGCGAAATAGCGAGTGCAATGAGTCTTGTTGGTAGCACGGCCGCTTTAATAAACATGCCATTTGAAGTTCTCGTCGGAACATTGGGAGAACTAAATACAGGAATGCTGAAGGGCACCCGGGCTGGAACATGTTACGACGAGAAAACAGAAGTGTTGACGAAAGATGGTTTCAAATTTTGGAAAGATGTGACGATGGACGATGTTTTTGCAACATTGAATCCAAAAACTCATGAATTGGAATATCAGAAACCTAATAAAATTATTAAAGAGCATTATGAAGGAAAAATGTATCGTGCTGTTAATAAACATTTGGATTTGTGCGTGACTCCAAACCATTGGATGTATACAAGACCAGGAGATGTATATGAGAAACATTCATATGAGTCGAAACAAGCAAAGGATATTTTTGGAAAAAGAAGGACCTATTTGCGAGGAATGAAATGGAATGGAGAAGAACCGAAATATTTTATTTTACCTTCTATCGTGAGTAATCACGGAAAAAATAAAGAACATACAAGGTTAAATCCGATTAAGATTCCCATTGAAATATTTGTAGAATTCATGGGTTATTTTCTTTCAGAGGGGAGTTTGGGGAATTATAAAGACAAGCGAGGATGTTTTCAATACAGAATTTTGATCGCCCAAAATAGAACAGAAAAAGGAAAATGGGATGTAATAGAAAAATGCCTCAATAAAATGCCTTTTGAATATAATTATCATTTCTGCCAGTTTTCTATGCATAGCCAACAATTATACAGTTATTTGGAACAGTTTGGAAAAGCTACTGTGAAATTCGTACCTTCTTTTATCAAAAATTTGTCTCCTCGTTTGTTGAGAATATTTTTAGAAGCTTATAAGCTTGGCGATGGTGACAAAAATGGGAGAATTGTAACGGCCTCAATAAAAATGAGAGATGATTTAGAGGAAATCGCTTTAAAAGCAGGATATGGTGTTCAGCATCATATATTAAGGAAAAAAGGAGAAATTAGCAGAGAAACATGGTCGAAAAAAACAAAGAAAAATGTTTTTTGCCCGACAAGCGATATTTGGCAGATTAACATATGTAAGACAGTGGAATTTTCTTTCAACCAAAAACGCAATGTGAAATTGGCAAAAAAATTAAATTACAATTCTAGAACAAAAGAGGAATGGATAGATTATAAAGGAATGATTTATTGTTGCAATGTGCCAAATCACATTGTGTTTGTTCGTCGTCGGGGAAAGACAGTTTGGTCGATGAATTCGTTGATGAACGCATTTTTGCAGATTTCCAAAAAGGCAGACCAACTAACCACCAAATTGGGTGTTGTTTTCGATCCGTCGAAGCCATTGGACTTTGTTGATATAATGGGGAAGTTGAACAAAAAATTTGGCGACACAGCTTTGTCTGTGTCGGAATTTCGGCAGTTGATGGATGTATTCGGTCTTCGTGGCGGCAGAGCCATTGCCCTTCTCCTCAACAGATATAAGGAATGGTTAATAACGGTTGAAAAAGGCAGCGAAGACTTTGAGGGCTTTGCGAAAAAGATGGAAGAGGAGTTTGAAGATACGCTTCCGCGCCAACTGAAAATACTTGGGAATGAGATAAGGGTTGCCTTTGTTGAAAATTTTCAGGATGCCGCAGGTGGCCTGAAAGAGCTAGTCAAGGGCGCAGTAGCGGGTCTTGAAAAAGTGAGGGCCGCGAGAAAGGCAATTGAAGAGGAGGAGAGAATCAGACAAGAGACGGGCTTTATTGAGGCGCCTGAAACTTGGGGGGAGAAAATCGGGACAATATTCAAAAGATCTTTGATAAATACTTTGGCAGGACTGGTTCCTGAGGCGGCCGGAATTTTTAAATCGCGGGCGTTTGAAAGAAACATTAGGGCGATGACTACGATAGCAACCGGTATTAAACCCTTTGAGGGAGGGGCACTTGGCGTAGCCAAAACACCTACTGAAGAAGAATTGGACACAACAGTTGAAGTTGATTTTGAACTTGGACAACTTTTGAAAAAAGAACAACAGAGATATAATATTCAACTTATGAGACTCCGGGGTTATACAGATGAAGAAATAGCACAACGAAAAATTAGCGATTTTTTGACAAATATCAGCGCTGCGGAAGGAAAGAATCTTGAAATAAGTGATTTGATTGGTAAATCGTATGACGAGCAACTTACGATATTGACAAAATTAGGTGGAGCTCCAGCTAAAAATTTGGAAGAATTTCACAAGCGTTGGAATAATTATATGATTAGCATTGAGAAAAATACTGCTAGGATTGCTAATAATATACAAAAATCATTTGAACGGGGTATGGAGGGTCTTTTGACGGGGGGGAATTGGCAAGAGGCCTTGGAAACAGTTTCAGCTGCGGTATTCAAGGCCCAATTGTCAGAGGCCGTAGATGCTTTGGCTAAATCGGGCGTATTTAAAACATTAGCTGGTGGCGTAATTAAGCAACCTATCTTAGAAGCTTTTAAGGAAGGTGGAGATTATGCTGCTGATCAGATGAGAGATGCCCTTAAAACTGGTGGTACTGGTGGTGGTCCGGGAGGTCTTGGAGGTCCTGATGGCGGTGGAATAGCGGGAGTTGTGGGAGCTGGCGTAGTTGCTGCTATAGGGGGTGTTTTTAAACCTACAACAACAATGGGCCAAGGTGCTATAGGTAAAGCTTTGGATATATTTGCTAAAAAAGAGAAACCATTTGCTTTTGCAGATCCAAGGACAGGAAAACAACAAACCATGATTCCTGGTAAGATGGGAGCTGGTAACAAACCTGTTGGTAGCAAGGCACCTCCTGGTTTTTTCGGAGGCGGTGGAGGAATGGGCCAGTTTGCAGGTCTTGCTAGTACGGGCATAAGTGGCGCGATGACAGGATACGGCATGACGGGTACAATGGGAGGTGCTATAGGGGGTGCTATTGGCAGTTTTGCCGGAATGGCTTTGGCTGCGACTCCTTTTGCTCCATTAGCCCCATTTATGCCGATGCTTGGAGGTTTTATTGGGGGTTTATTTGATAAAAAAGACGATGCCCGCATAGAAACACAGGAAAAAGAAAGAACGGTAAAGGTAACTTCAAAGATAGACATTACAAACAAACTTCTTGAAGTAGCCAATAGAAATCTTGTAGCCTTGCGTGTTACTATGGAGCCCTATCCGATGCCCGAGTCGGCCTATTTGGCCGAAAGGTGGGGTGGTCGTGGTGGCGGGGCGTCTTTTGGAAATATCATTATACATGTAGGAAGCGAAGCTCAAGGAAGCGACGTGGCAGATGCATTTGCAGAAAGATTTATTGTATCTGGCAATAGAATATTACAATAATAGGAGCATCTCATGATATTGGAAAAATGGGATACTGTTGGGCTAGTATGGGATTTACAAGATCCATTGCCTGATAATAACGCTAATCTCGTGGAACCAGAAACTTCTACTATAAAAAAATTGACTTCTGCGACTGGTAGTATAGTTAGGCTTATACCGCAAACAAAGAAAATTCTCGAACCAATGGAATTTATGTTTATGTACCAAACGACATTAAAGGGCAGGATACAGACTTATATGAATGATGCTGCTTATTTAAGAGTAACTTTGCATACCGGAGATAAACTTATAGGCTATTTCATTAGACAAAATGCCACATGGAGGGCATTCAAGGGAACGGAGCAGAAGTATATTTTAGCGGTCACGCTTGATGTGGTTTCCAAGGAGTAACTGTGAGAAAAATATCCGTAGCTGGTCAGGCTATGATAGACAGTGGCCGAATAAATATTTATAATAAGTTTGAAATAAATGGAGTTGATAAAACAGCCGACCTATTGCCTAGCTATACCCATTCGAGTAACAGAGCATTTGGCGTAGCTGTGTTTCAAGGAACAATGAAAAATCAATCAGGAGAATATTCTGAAAATGGTACCAGTCCGATAAAAATAGGAGATATAGTACAACTAACAGAAGGTTTTGTTTTGCCAACTGGAATTGAATCGTGGAACAAGTTCTATGGAGAAATACGCCAGATAAATCCAAGGACAAAAAAAGGCGAGTCCACAGTATCCATAACAGCTTTTGACGTTATCGTCAAGTTGAGGGATTTTGATATAAATAAGACTTACGAAGCCACAAAATACGCAGTTACAAGCGAGACCCTTACACCGAATTATTTACCCGCACCTCTTGAGGATATGGCGCAAGTCTATGACTTTAAAAACAAAAATATAGCTTTGCGTCCTCCTGTAAGCATAACTATACACGATAAAAATGGTATAAGAAATGACGAGCCTCAATCTGGGGGGTACGAAGTCAGCTATATTGAGGGGCAGATAAAGATAGGGGTTGTCCTGAACGCTAGAGACAATTATGAAATAATAGCTAATTATTCTTATTATGTAGAGGGTAATTTTGCAGAAGATATAATAGAGGATATCATTATTCAGCCTGATGGCTATGGAAATAATTATTTCACAGCCGGGGCAAATCTTAGAAGCACTTTTGAAACGGAAATGGGGGTCGTACATGACTATCTTTTACCAAACTATCTTAGTGAAGACATAAAAATATACAATCATCTTACTGTGGCGTGTAGTGCAGGCGACACGTCAATAACAGTAACAAGTACCGACGGTTTTTTAGCGGCTGGTACCGCAAATATAAATGGATGGGCCTTTACCTATACCGCTACAAACGCAACACAGTTTCTGAATATTCCAGCCTCAGGCGCAGGTTCTTTAACTGATCACATAATTGGCAGTTTAGTGTATCAGACCAATACGTATCTTGCTGGGCGGGTGTGGTATTTAAAATATAGTAATATTAAGACCGTTTTGGTTGCAGCTAATTTTACAATACCTGGAGGTTCCACTATAGATTATATAAATCTTCGGGAAGGGAGAATAATACTAGATGCCGCCATAGATCCTTATACCGATTATGGTAATGTGTATACTGGTGCCCCGGCGGTTTTCACAGATTATACTTTTGGAACAATCCAATGGACAGGTATAGAGATACCGTATATAAGATTTTCATGGCAGGATACAAAAACACGCTTTGCTGCCATTACAGAAATTAAAAAATTACTTGCGCCTAATTATATTATCAGAACCAAAGGTGATGCGAAGATATGGGGAGAATATTTAACACAGGAATATATACAGGACTATACATTACCTGCTGCCCAAACAACTCGCCTCAGCTATGCTGAAGATCAAGATATATATACAAGGGTTCTTTTTTTTGGGAAGAATAATAATCCACATAATTATATGTTTGATTCAGATACGAGCTTTGTGGATACAGGAGAGACGTATAGAGGTATAGTTTATGGTCATGAGTTAATATACGAGAAAGACGAAGGCCCGTGGCGTGTCTATGAAACAGGATTAAGCGCCTCTGGCTTTATAAGAATAGATACATTTGAACCTGTAGTTTTTATAAATAATGTGGCAGTCAACAATGATAAGCACATCATAGTTGCAACGCAAGTACAAGTAAGAGAAAATTATTGGCATCAGACCCGAGTATATCATGAAGGCACGAAGGACCAAAGAACAGAGACAAGCAATGAATGGACATATACTATGGTATTTTCCCATAGCGGATTGGATCCAAGCGAACTCATATATATATATGATGCTACGGGAACGGAAATATATAGATTGGGGCCGAATGATGAAGATGTGGATTATACACATGGCGTGTGGAACGTACCTGGAACTCGTGCGTACTACGAACTTCCTTTAATAGCTGGTGGTGTGACAGTTAAAGTATGGGACGCGCCAGGTACAGCACCGAATGATGTAGTAATGACATCCGCAACAGCTACCTATACTATAATGTATGCAAGCGACAAAGTGACAATAGATTATGATAATAACAAAGTCAGAGTTCATAAAGATTTGCTTAGCCGGGAATATAGAAATGATGTTGTGTCATTTGACTTTGAATATCAAGAGGCCGCAATTGGCTCCGAAACTCCAGGATCTCTTATAGATGGTAGACCTACCACGCAAATGCAAATTGATTTTTATAGTAAACCATTACCGGGATATGTAATAGCGACTATAGATCTTGGTGAAATCAAGGCGATAGATGCCATAGATCTAACTGCTGGGTTTTTTATGCCGGATCATCAGAGAAGAATTAATGTGACAAACTTTTATTCAATAGAATATTCTATCAATGGGGTAGATTTTTATTCACCTTGCAGAGAAACAGAGAATTTTTCTTTGCCAAGCGGAGAGGCTAAATCGTGGGAAAGGGAACAACTTGGTGATGATTTTGAGGCCAGATATCTAAGACTTGTATTGGAAGACGCTCAAAGAGTAGATTATAAAACTGGAATATGGTGTATAGCTTTAGCAGAGTTGTCGGTTTATCAGAATGTGGTAATAAAAGGTGAGGCATTTTTAATTCCTACAAGTCCCCTTGTGCAAATAGCCAATAATGGAGACGCCATAATTTACCTTAACAATGTGGAGAGTTTTACCACTCCCGGAATTGGGGAAAACATAACTGCTTATATTGGAATAAATGCTTTTACTTATGCTGGAAAGAATCTTGTAAATAATAGCTTAACAGGATGTGTGGGAGTTGTGGGTGGCCCCATAGGCACACGTGTGAGTCAACAACTTGAAGATGCCACTCATTTATTTGATGATGATGATTTGCTTGGTAAAATAGGTGACAAATTGTATAAGAGTGAGGAAGTTAAGGCAGAACTTTGTGACCAGGATAAGGTGAATAAACGAGCGAAAGATTACTTGGGGGAATTTTATAAGAATCATTCAAGATTGAGTTCAAACACTATATATTGTCCACATTTTGATATGGGCCAAACTATCTTAATACAAGATACAGAGAACAATGTAAGTAAAAACTATTTTTTGGAATCAATAACTAGAATTGCAGAAGGATATGATTGTACTTTGGGTGCATATCCATAATGATGGAGATTCATATGAAGATAAAGACGCCATTGACGAATATAGACAAGGAAAGAATAAGAGAAATGGTTGAGACAGGCCAGAACATTGCTCCCCTTTTGAACGAAAGGATAATAAAGGGTGGGGTTTTTGAGGGGGCTATTATAGACGGATTATTGATTTCTGGGGAAGATCTTAGAAGCACTAAATTTAAAAATTGTAAAATAAGATGGACGGCAAATAAGACGGATTTTAGGAATTGTATTATTAGAGACTGTGTTGTAAGAGGCGAAGCTAATTATACTGATTTTCGAGGTTGTATTATGAAAGGTTCTGATTTTACATTACTGAAAACCAAATATGCCGATTTCAGGGAGATAGATCCTTGTGGTATGAAGATATCTTTATTTACACCTAATGTATTTGGTATTAGGGTTTCAAAATCCATGATAGATTTATTGCTTAAAACAATGTGGAAAGTCGAAGATGATGGATTTAAGTTGCCAGAAAATATATTGAGGGGATAGTATGAAAACGTATCAGAATGAATATGAGGTAGTGGTTGACGAAATAATAAAACGTACAACCGGTGAATCTAGAATAAATACCGATGTTCAGAAAAATCTTATTTCCAACCGCCGCCAAGATTTTTCTCAAGAAATATCCCTAATGCAAGAACTCGAAGCTTACAATGCTCAGATAAGAAATATGGCTGATAATATCGCAGCTGTGAAAGAAGCAATACAATATATGGATCAATATATTAATACGGGTTTAGATATTACGGTTATAGATTCCAATACTGTGAGGGTATCTGCTGGATATGGTGTGGCCTATGGACTTATACAGACTCTTGCTGAAGATCAGGATGTGGCCATAACTTTTGATGATGATACACCGATATTATTTTTGCAAGTCAAAGACAGGTCAGTATTAGTGAACAAGTACGATGATGGTACAATGCTTACAGTTGGAAAGATAATCATCCCATATCCGGGCATTACGTCCGCTGTCCAAGACGACAAGCCAACTGAAATAGGTACGGCCGCAGGATATAATGCTTGGGTGGAATCGGCGAAAGATGCGTATTTTGGTGAAGATACTGTTTTTGATGATGCCTCAAGGGAAAAAATCAAAGATGCCCTCAGTGAGATAGCGGCTGATATTATATTTGGAACTTTACGAGCAAGCGAATCGCTTATAATCACCAATACTCAAGGTACCGTTGAGCTTACAAGCAAAGCCATGGAATTTAAGGATGTCAATAAACAGACATTGGCTTATTATGGAAGTGATTATGCCAGGATAGGTGGTATAGCTCTTTATCCTACATATATTCAATCCACAAATTATTCTGCCGGTGTAAGTGGCTTTCATATTAATAGTGACGGTCATGTTGAGTTTGGTGACGCTATAATTAGAGGGGGTATTTATGCTACATACGGAAGAATAGGCGGAATAGAAATAACCGCTCATACCGTGGAATCGCTTAACTTTGCTTTAGGCTCAGTAGGGTTTCAATGGAATGATAGTGGAATGATATATGCTAATGGTGGCGTCATAGGAGGATTTACTTTTGATAACATTAAGTTTTATGGAGGCATTATTCAAACTGGACCACAAGTTTCAGCTGGTTCAGACGGTGTGGTGATGGATACAGACGGTCTAAGGGGTTACAATGCTGTTTTAGGTTTGGTTTTTAATCTTCCGACAGACGGCTCGGCGCCCACCTTTTCTAGTGGCATAATAAATGAAACTATATTTGAAATATCCACTAACGCAATTTTAAGGACCAGTGAAACCGTAGGCGATGGTACTGCTAATTCAGCCGGTATACTTATAAACAATACGGGTATTTATGGTTGTGAAGCCAACCAGTCGCTTTCAGAAGCCAATCTGAAGGCCTTAATAGATGGAACAATTGCTATAAAAGGAGAAATCACCGCTTACAGTGGCCAAATAGGTAGTGTAACCATAACAGCTGACAGGCTTTCTGGGGGTTTGATAGAGGGTGCAACTATTAGAAGTCCTATAATAGAGAGCTCGGCCACAACACCAAGGATAAGAATAGACACAGAGGGGATTTACTACCAAGTAACTACCCTGACAGGTAAATATGGCCAGTTTAAATACGGTGATGGGACTAAATATGGTGCTGGCGTAATGGCATTTTTAATGAACACCAACTATCCCGTATTGGCAATAATGGCAGAACAAAATCTAGCAGATATTAGATATTATAACCGTGGTGCTGATCCTGTCGCGGGAACTCACGAAGTAGGTGATACTATTGTAGTAAGTGGTAATTTAAAGTTATGTACTGCTGCAGCTACCCCAGGAACCTTTTCTCAAATTTTTAGAGAGGGTGCTCAATGTATTACATTAATATTGGAAAACAGAACTGACGATCCCGGAGCTCCGGTTACTGGGCAAGTCTGGTTTAGGACGGATGTATAATGGGAATAGTCGTTAATCAACAATTAACTACAGGAACAGCTAATCATGCCGTAGGGGATATTAGTAATAATGAGTATAGAACTGCCCAAAGTTTTCAACTGTCTGGTGTTGGAAATCTGACGATACCTAGAGTTTCTGTTCATTATTATAGTAAAGTTGGTTCACCTTCTGGGCAAGTAACAATACGTATTGAAAATGACGACGGTTTTGGTAAGCCTTCAGGTATTTTGGCTCATGCTAATGCGACTGTTTCATTTACTCCTGTTGCGGGAGGTTGGTATGATTTGAATTTTGCTATTCCATTTTTATTGGCGACGGGAACGACCTATTGGGAAGTATGGCAATGTAATAATCAAAGTACCGGTGATAGATGGTATTTTTACGGTACAACAAGTGATGAATATGCTAATGGTAATAGGGCGTATTCTGTAGACAGCGGATCAACATGGACAGCCTTAGTTACACAAGATATGAATTTTAAAGTTTGGGAATCAGTTGTAAGTAGTAGTTCTAGCAGTTCAAGAAGTTCGAGTTCATCTTCCTCTTCAAGCAGAAGCTCTTCAAGTTCTTCGTCATCAAGAAGTAGTAGCTCGTCATCAAGTAGCCGAAGCTCGTCGTCGAGTTCGTCGTCAAGTAGTCGTAGTTCAAGTTCATCTTCATCAAGCAGAAGCTCTTCAAGTTCTTCATCATCAAGAAGTAGTAGCTCGTCATCAAGTAGCCAAAGCTCGTCGTCATCATCTAGTAGAAGCAGTTCGAGCTCCTCATCATCAAGTAAACCTTCATCAAGTAGTTCAAGTTCGTCGTCAAGTAGCCTGAGCTCTAGTTCGTCAAGTTCTAGTTCTTCTAGCAGATCGTCTTCTTCGTCTTCGAGTATTAGTACAGCCGAATATCTATTACTTAACCAAGAACAAGATCTACATACAGATGCTTATCCAGTAGGTGATATTAGCGATATTGAATATAGAGCAGCACAAAGTTTTGTTTTAAATGCTGCAAAAGGATTAGAAGTTGGAAGAGTTTCTATTTATGAAAAAACTACTGTGGGATCTCCTAGTGGTCAAGTTACTATAAGGATAGAAACTGATAGTGGTAGTAATAGACCCTCGGGAGTGCTCGCAGATGTAAATGCGACAATTTCATATAATCCCGTAGGTGGATCTGGATGGGTAAATTTAGATTTTGCAACTTCGTTTGTTTTAGCTGCAGTAACCAAATATTGGATTGTATGGGCATGTAATAATCAAGACACTAATGATCGTTGGAGTTATGGAGCGGGCGTTAGTACGCCATATACAGCTGGAGATCAAGGTTATTCTTTAGATGGAGGATCTACTTGGGGTATTTTTACTACAAGAGATATGACGTTTAAAGTTTGGACATATTCTGATAGTAGCTCGTCGTCCTCTTCAAGCAATAGTTCTTCATCATCCTCAAGTCGAAGTTCTTCGAGTTCGTCGTCATCATCTAGCAGAAGTAGTTCGAGTTCGTCATCTTCAAGCCGGAGCTCGTCTAGTTCTTCTTCATCAAGCAGGAGTAGTTCGAGTTCGTCGTCTTCAAGTAAAAGTTTGTCAAGTTCTTCTTCTTCGAGTAAAAGTTCTTCAAGTTCATCAAGCTCTTCTTCTTCAAGTAGGAGTTCTTCAAGTTCATCGTCATCAAGTAAATCTAGCTCGTCATCTTCAAGTAGTAGTCTGTCTAGTTCATCATCGTCAAGCAGTAGAAGTTCATCGAGTTCGTCTAGTTCATCAATACCTAGTAGTAGTTCTTCTTCACGTTCTTCGAGCAGTTCAAGCAGTAGCAGCTCTTCCCGTTCTAGTAGTTCGTCGAGTTTTAGCAGTACCCCTTATGTAGATATAGGAATAAGAGTTGAATCAGGGGGAGGTACGCTTACGATAGGTGCTAAGCCTTTGGCTGCTACTCATAAATTGCGAATAAGAAAAGGTGGAACGACATATGGAGTTCCATTAATAGCCACTGGTGGAGCAGATGACAGTGGCGTGAGGATATATGATGGTGCAGTTATAAAAACTGTGGCAAAAATGTAGAAACAGGAGGAGAGAAAATGGAAAAGAAATTAGGAGATATAAGAGCATTTGCCTTTGACAATATGACTATTTATACCATACGCGAAATATTGATAAATCCGGAGGTTAGTATGTGGTGGAGGCGTAAAGCTTCACCAAACATTTGTCCACATTGCAAAAGAGAGATAGAGATAAAGACAATACATACTTTTCGCAGAATAGAAATTTTGGGAAGAATAAATGGTTTTACAATTGAGGATGTGAATAAAGGTCGGATAATAGCAAAGGATTTGGCTGATAAAAAAATTAAGGACGAAATCTTAGTTAGAGACGATATTGTATTATATGGATACACGTTGGATGATCGTTGGTTTGTACTAACACCCGATAAATATGATGAGGTATTTAACAAATCAAAAAAATTCGAAAGGTTGGTGATAAAACATGGCAACTAATTATCCCGCTGCACTCGATACTTACGTAGCGTTAGCTGATAATGTTGACGATGTGTTAGCTGCCCATACGAATGATAGAGGGGATGCTATTGAGCAGTTAGAGATAAAGATTGGTGTGGATGGTTCTGCGGTAAATACGGCCTTTGATTATTTTTTAAAGCATGCCGCAGGCGCATATAGAATACATAAACATGATGGAACTGCAGACGATGGATCTGCCACAATTGGTCCACTTGCAGGAATATCATTGGCCAATAATGTTGATATGGGAAATTATCAAGTTAGAGCAAAGCAGTTTTATGCTGATATTCCGACGGGAACTGCACCGTTTGTAGTTTCTTCGACCACCAAAGTAGCCAATTTGAATGCAGAAAGGGTAGACAATCTTCATTTGCCTGCTACCGTAGCTGATCTTTTAACAAATCACGACAAGGCTCTTCACGATGCTTTAAACATAGCTATTAATTTAGCCAATGCTGTCAATGGCCCCCTGACAACCTTATTGGGAGGAACAGGCGTAATCACTCCATTAATCTCGTCTATTACTTATACAGGTAATGGGGTAGATAATAGGGATATGGCGCATGGCTTGGGGACAGATCCGGATTTTATTATTGTTGTTGCACTAAGTAGTGGTTCAGCCCCTCAACTTTGGATTCGAGGAATTGCCGCAGGGAAAACTAAGAGTTTTGATGGAACTTTATGGAGCGGTAATTTAATTCAATCTGTAGACGGTACAAATGTTCAACTTGGTACCGATGCTTACGTTAATGGTAATGGCGTAACTTATAGCATGATTTGTATAGTAGCACAAATAATGTTGTCAGTTTAAAGAAGGAGGTAACCAGTATGGCTATAGAATATATAAATGCCAATCTTCCTCCAAGTGTAAAAATAGAACAACTTAATCAACAGACTCTGGAACTTGGGGGCAAAGAGTCGGAGGGACGTTTTGATAAGCATGAATTAGACAATGTCTATGCCCAGACAGATATAGGCCGCCGTTATAATCGTAGGGTACTTATGGGGGGGGCTGCCGATGACTATACGGACTGGACACATTATTATGAACAAACAGGATATAGTATTTGGAGATGTATTATTTCAGATTATCTTCATAATACGGTGAATGAGCTGTATTTTAGCGATTCTGGTACTCCGGCAGAGAATATAGGGGCTCTTAGCTCATATGAAGGAGAAGCGATATCAGTTGCCGATATTCTCACAAAGCTATCCATGACATCGAACGAGATATTGGCGAGAGATTGGAAATGGTGTTATTATGCTGGCTATGTCTATCTGACCATACGCAATAGTGGTGCTACGAATTACGAAGGAGTTTATTATGTGACCTCTCAATCAACTGCAGTTAGACGACAAAACTTCTTCGTATATAACCACCAGATTGTAATGAACTATGAAAGCGCCAGCTATTCCCCTACCCCACTTATGTTGGCAGGGCTGTATGTCACTGATCCTGATACGACTGACGGTTACGGAAATCCGTACATACGCTACACGGGCGGGCGCGTGCTCATAGGTGATACGATCTACAGCATAGATGGCGATTACCTTTTGGTTGAACTTGGAACAATCAACTATATTTTTGTGGACTCAGACGGTATTGTGGACACCAATACTACTGGTTGGCCTGAGGTGTGCGTGCCAATGGCTATAGTAGTATGTGACGAATCTGGGATACTTAGCATAACCGACCAGAGAACTACCATTAATACTATGTATGCTGATTTGTTTGTCGAAGGAGATCGCAGAGTTTATTTAAATGGTTATAATTCGGATGTATATTTTACTTATAATGCAACGACGGGGGAAACGGAACTTCATAATGGAAATCTTACTTTAATAGATGCAGCAAGAGTAAAAGTACAAATTCCAATAGCCAATGCTAACTTGGGAAAGGGTTCAAGTAAGGCCACCGAGGTTATTATAGGTAATTACAATGCTTGGGCTTTTGGGATAAACGACGATTCTGTATTTACTGCTCATCTTCCTCATGATCGTGCATCCGGGACAGATGTTACTGTGCAGATTGACTGGTATATAGATGAAGCGGGGGGGGATGAAATTAAATGGGAAATTTCTTGGTCAGCAACACCTCACAATGCATCTGAAGCAATTGATGCTCCGGCTCATACGGGTAGCTCTGATACAGGTGATATTGTAATTCCCGCAATAGTAAAAGCTTTTACTAAAAATTCTTTAACAATTCCAGGTGCAAGTTTATCTACGGAAGACCAACTCGGTATAACCTTAAAACGAATTGCAATTACCGATGGAGCTAATCCTGCAAATGAACCAGCGGTAGTAGATATTCATATAGAATACACAAAAGATAAATTAGGTGAAGCAATATAAAAAGAGATAATTTGTGAAAAAAAAATCGAAAGGAGTATGAAATGATACCTAATGTAGATTTATGGAATGACTATCGCAGAAATGGGAAAGTTTTTATAGCGAGCTTCAGGACATATCCTGTTGGCGCGAATAGTACTAGCGACATTTTAATACGTGTACCAGAAGATTCAAGTATTAGCATATTAATTCAAGCTGAAATTAATGATTATATGGATTTTTATATTTATGAGAATCCCATTCTTAATAATGTGGGCCATTCATTGATAGTGCGTAACATGAATCGTGCTTATTCTGATGATACCAATGTTCAATTTTCCCACAGTCCTGATATAAATGATGTTGGATCCGAAATTATTCGAGAGTTTGGAATAGCATGGTTTGGCTATTTTAACGAGGGTACTGCGATTTGGGAATTTAAAAAAGATACGAATTATTTATTGCGAATTAGAAACATAAGCGGTGAGGATTCATTTTTGACATGGCGACTAGTGTATAGGAAGATTACGGGGAATTGAAGGGATTAAGCATGAAAGAGACCGTTGATGTGACAATAGAGGGGTTGATTTACTCCCTCTCAGGATTTGGCGAGATTTTGCGTAATATAGTTCTTACCCTTGATAATATGGGTGTAACTATAAGACTGATCCCCCACGGTGGCATAAAAGGGGGTATTGCTAAGAAAGACCTCAGGACATTTGGAAAATTGGCAAGAAGATATGATGGCGTAAAGCGCTGCTCCACGTTTCTTTATTTCGGCACACCTTTGGGTTGTCATAAATATGAACCGACATATAGCATTGTGTGGACGATGTTTGAAACCCAAGAAACTCCCTATGATTTTATTAGGCACATAAGTAAAATGGATGAAGTGTGGTTTCCAAGTAAATTCTGTTACGACACATTTACAAAAGCCCGTTTAGATCCTACTAAAGCGAGAATTATGCCATTGGGTGTGAACACAGAAGTCTTTACCCCTAAGGAAAAATATGTGTCATCTTCGGATACGTTTAAATTTGGGACCGTGGTAGGATGGAGTGAACGCAAGGGTATAAGCATGCTACTGAAATCGTATCTCGAGGAGTTTAATAGAGACAAGGACAATGTGTTGTTGATTATAAGGGGTGGGTATTATCCAAAAGAGAAAATTATAAACGAAATAAACTTAGCCAAAGGGGAGGCCACGAAAGTGATGCCCCGGGAAAAACAGTGTGATATTTATTTATGCTATCGTATTATTCCAGTAAGTAGAATGCCGGATTTTTTTAAGATGCTTAATTGTGTCGTCTATCCTTCACTTGGAGAAGGTTTTGGAATGCCCATATTAGAGGGTATGAGTTGTGGTATACCAGGAATAGTTACGAATGCAACAGGTCATGTTGATTTTTGCAACGATTTAAACTCTTACCTTATTAATGTGGGAAGAATAGATAAAGAGCCAAGATGTGCGTGGATAACCAATTATTACAGATACCCGTTTCCAAATGAACAAAACAGAGGTGCGACATTTGCAATCCCAGACCAAAAGCATTTACAGAGTCTTATGAGGCATACATATCAAAATAGAGAAGAAACAAAACAGAGGGGCTTAAAGGCAAGGGAGGACGTTGTAAAAAATTGGGATATTAAATGGATCTGTACCCAAATTTATAACAGATTATTGGAGATACAGAAACAAAGAGGTATACATCCACCTCCGTTGCCACAGGATGAGGAAAGTGGAGTGGGAAAACTCGTTGGGTAACAGGGTCGTGGGTAATCCAAGGATGGTGCCAAAAGTGAGAAAAGTTGGGATAATTTCCACATATAATATTCCTTGCGGAATAGCTGAACATGCAAAATATTTTGTGGAGCATCTTCAGACTCCCAATGTTGTGTTTGCGGAGTCTCATCCGACACCGGTCTATCCAGACGCGGACAATGTGGTTAGATGTTGGACTCGCGACTTTAATAACTATAAGCATTTATTAAAAGCTATAGTACAATCTCATGTTAATATTGTAAATATACAATTTGAGTTTTCCCTGTACCACAATACGGATAATTTGCTTAAACTTTTAACCACCCTCAAAACATATAACATAAAAACAGTAATAACATTTCATACCATGGTAGACTTTATGGCCAATTGCGTGAATACATTGGGGGATAATTGTAGTGCTATAATCGTAACCTCTAAAAATATGATACGCCCTCCATGGATAAGAAAGAGCGTGAGAGGTAAAATGCACTTTATACCACTTCCTGTACCGTATTTCCCAGATCAAGATAGGAATGCTTTGAGAAAGAAATACAATGTAGTCTCAAACAACGTAATCGCAAGTTTTGGTTTTTTGGTGGATCATAAAGGAGTAAGAGAAGTGATTGAAGCAGTAGCGGAAGTTAAGAAATATATACCTGATATCAAGTATATTATAATTGGCTGTCATGAAGGTCATCCCCATGGAACATATTATGGCAACCTAGTAGAAACAGTAAATAGATTAAATCTACAGGATACAGTAATATTTTTTGATAAATATTATCCTATGAGCGAATTGTTTGAATTGATGCATTTGGCCGATTTATTGGTGAAGTTTTACTATGTGGCTCATCCTACTTCGAGTGGTGCAGCGAAGTTGGCCTTAGCTTCGCATAGGCCACTCCTGTGCTCTAGTTCTCCTATGTTTGATGATATACCCCATGATGTGGCACAGAGGACCCCTATGGGGGATGTGGCCGAACTAGGAAGATATATAGTGAATTTACTGAAAGATGTAAACAAAAGGCAGGAAATGGAAGAAAAAGGGTGGGAATTTGTGCAGACTATTAGTGGTGAAAAGATTGCACAATTACATGATGAATATTTTGCACAGATAAGGGGGTATTAGAATATATGGGGGATATGGATAATGTTAGACCATAAAATTCTTGATGGAAAGATAAAAAATGGGAATAAGGTGTTGGATTTTGGCAGTGGCTACGATCCTTACCCGAGGGCCAACGTGCTTGTCGATGCCTATGAGGATAACATCTACCGTGGACCGGGATTGGATTTAAAAAAAGATAGTAGACTTATAATGATACGGGATGGCGACAAACTTCCTTTTGCAGACAAAGCATTTGACTTCGTGATAGCGAGTCACACATTCCAATATTTAAGCAATGTGCCTCTGTATTGCAAGGAGATTATAAGGGTTGGAAAGGCGGGATATATAGAAGCGCCAACTAGAGTTGCGGATAGTATATTCGGCATGCCTACGAACAAGTGGCATGTATATTTATGGAAAGACACTATAATTTTTGAACCGTATCGACGTCCGCCACTTGGAGATTTTTTTCACAGCCTTTATAAGACATGTGAGGACTTTAGAAAAACATATGAAGGAAACAAGCAAAAATTCATTTTATCTTATTTTTGGGAAAATAGTTTTAAGTATGAGGTGAGAAAATGACCACTATGTTACCAAAAGCAGTTCATAGACATAATCACGAATCACAAAAAGCAGATATATCTATAGGTATATCATGCTATAACAATTTCAATTCAGTAGATCGTCTTTTGAAAAACATCAAAGAGGTAACCGTTTCTAGCTTTAATTATAAAATTGTTGTGTGTGACGACGGAAGTAGCGAAATATACAAATTGGGATTACGTAAAGTCATCAACAAATATGATAAAGATGTGGAATTGATTGAACATGTAAGTAATTATGGTATATCTGCAACATGGAATACGTTGGCCAATTACCATAAAGCTAAATACGTGGTTTTGCTTAATGATGATATATTGCTTGTAAGGAATTGGCTTACTGCGATAATATGTTTTTTACAGAAAAATAGGTCCGTTGGTTCTGTAGGCCTTCTTAATTATCATGGCTTAAATCCTCAGACAGCAAGAAAACTTGCATATGATGGGGTTGAGAATCCAGATGCACCTATTTTTACTTTGAATCCACCAGGTTGTTGCTTTGCCTTTACCTATGCTGTATGGGCAGAGATGGGGGGCTTTGATGAGGAAATGAAGTCTTTTTATGAGGAGTGTGATTTTGGAACATGTTGTTTGGCCAGAAATCTTAGAAATTATGTGTTACCTTATCCATGGATTTATCATGAGTGGAGTGGAACATTTTCAAGGAATGCTGAATTAAAAGCATCTGAAAGAATGAATCATTCAAGGGAAATCTACAAGAAAAAGTGGGGTGGTGATTTGAGAGAAATGTTTGACAAATTTGTGATGCACAAAGAACTGAAAGAAGTTAAATGGTTATCAGAAGGAGGGGAAAAGCGTGGATTACCAAAAAGGCCTAATCTCGATAATTGTACCGATTTATAATACTACCGATAGACAATTGATTTATACTAGAATGTGTCTAAATTTTATAGTTAGAAATGCTACTATGCCATATGAACTTATTCTGGTAAACGACGGTAGTGATGAAGCTACGGAAATGTTTCTTGGACCCCTTACAAGAGAACTGAATAAATTGGGAATAAAATGTAAAACTTTTAGTTCTAAAAAAAATGAAGGGTTGCCTTATTCCTTAAATAAAGGTTTTTCTGAAGCTACGGGTGAATATTTGTGTGAAATAGATACAGATGTATGCATTCCTTACAATTGGATGGGAAAACTTACTGCTTATTTAGCAGCAAAACCAAATATTGGAGTTGTTAGCGGTTTAGATTATTATAGTATCGAACAAATTGTACAAGATTCCCGTTTTTGGTTATCCTCAACGAGAGAAAAGGTTGAAAAGTACGACGATATGTTAACGCACGATCCTATTTCATGGGAATGGTTTTTTAACACATGCTATGGTAATTATAATGACTATGTGGATGATGTATGCGTGTTGTTGTCGCAAGCAACACCTTTTGTGAAATCCGCACATTGGATGATTCACCGTAAAGTATTAACAGCCTTAAATACTACGGAATTTTTCGATGTGAATTATGGCGTGGGCGGCCGAGAAGATTCAGATTTTGTGATGACTGTTGAAAAAAACACGTCTTATAAGTGCGTAACTGCGCCGGTAACATTTTGTCATCATTTTGGTAATAAAACCTATGCTTTGATGGATAGAGATAAGCTGTACAAAAAAAATGATGAATATTTCTATAAAAAGTGGGGGATAAAAGAACCCATTAAACGAGAGGATTGGCGATGAAGGTACACATAGGTATACCTACTTACAATGGGGCAAATAGAGTGGAAAGTTGCCTTTACAGCATTTACAAATATACCGATTTAACCGAGGTGGTGATTACCATACTTGACGACGGAAGCAATGTACATACAAGGCAACACATGAAACAACTATCTGTCAAATATGGCATTAAACTTATTCAACATGATAAAAATTATGGTATCACAAAAAGTTGGAACGATCTCGTTCAAGATCAGAGAATAGACATATCGGTGCTTTTGAATGACGATATTTATGTAACGTCACACTGGCTTGAGGCAGCCGTGTTTTTTTTAGACAATAATAAAAATATAGGGGCCATAAGTTGGGGTTACTGGTTTTGTACTCATGAGGATATGGTGGCCAAGAAACAAGATGATAATTACGTGATACCTCAACGGCATCATACGACTAAAGAAATACTACCCGAACAGAAAAAGGAAGATTTTATTAATACGCCCGGGCTTGTAATGTGTCCAGCGGGTTGTTGTTTTGCTTTCAAGCGCATAATGTATGATACGACGCATGGAATTGATCCAAATTATATAAGTTTTTACAATGAATCTGATTTTGGTACCATGTTGACAGAGCGCCGATTCCCCGTGTTCGGACTTCCATGGCCTAATTTGTATCATGTGTGGGGGCAGACATTTAAAGAAAACCCCGAACTTGTTATTGCTGGTAGAGGAATAAATCACGATAGAGCATATTATATACAAAAATGGGGCGGTGATTTTGATTATACAAATCCGAAGTTTTTGACAAGAGAACGCTTGGGTAATCGCGAAGTGACATGGCTTACTCCAAAGGGCCCTATGACAAGGAAGGTGTGGAATGATTGATTTAGAGAAAGCCTTTAATGGGAAAAAAGTGTTGATTACAGGTGGTCTGGGGTTTATAGGAAGCAACCTTGCTTTTAAATTAGTTGAATTGGGTGGTTGGGTATCTATTATGGATTCTATGATTCCGGGGTGCGGAGGCAATTGGTTCAATATTGAGCATATAGGTACCGATGTTGCCGTAGATAATTCAGATATGAGGCACGCGGACGCTATAAACCATTTAGTTGAAGGACAAGACTATATATTTAACTTAGCAGGATTGTTAAGTCACATAGACAGCATGAGAGATCCGTTTACGGATCTTGAGATAAACTGTAAAGGGCAACTGTTGCTCCTTGAAGCATGCCGGAGATATAACAAAGACGTTAAGATAGTCTTTGCTGGAACGCGAGGACAATACGGAAAAGCGAAATATCGGCTTGTGAATGAAAGGCATCTTATGTGTCCAATTGACATAAATGGTATAAACAAAATGGCAGCTGAAAAATACCATTTTTTGTATAATGACATATACGGGATAAGGGCCGTCTCCTTGAGGATGACAAATACATATGGACCGAGGCATCAGATGCGCCATTCTAGGCAGGGCATAATAAATTGGTTTGTAAGGCAGCTTATGGATGGGGAAAAGGTGAGGTTGTATGGGGGCTTACAGATCAGGGACATTAACTATGTGGATGATGTTTGCGACGCCCTGTTGTTGGCGATGGCTGGCGACAGGACAGATGGCCACGCCTACAATCTAAGCGGCGAGGCGTTTAGTCTCAGGGAGATAGTGGAGATAATGATAAGGGTGTATGGCAAAGGGTCATATGAGATAATTCCATTCCCGAGGGAATCTAAAAAAATAGAGGTGGGGAGCTATGTAGCCGACTGCTCCAAGTTTAAAAAGGACGTAAACTGGGCGCCGAAAGTGCCAGTTCAAGAGGGGTTTAAAAAAACATTTGAGTATTACAAAAAGCATAAAAAGGAGTATTGGCCATGAAAAGTCAAATTGTTACAGATATAGGAATAGTTCAATGCCACATGGGTTACGAGACAACTAAGAGGTGTCATGATGGAAATATTCCATGTATAGGATCACAGGAACTCAATACGCCTATGTGTCAAAATCTGCATTTGTGCAGAAATGTTAGGGACGAAATGGGTATTGTGAGAGAGGAAACTTAAAATGGGGGATAGCTCTGAAAAAATCAAATTATTCACTTCTGATGATTTGAAAAACGAAGAGGAATACAAAAAAGTCTCTGAAGTTTTTCCTGATTTTAATTATAATCGCTGTATCGTACCAGAAAGATTGGATTATAGAAGGCCTGACAATGTTACCGGATATCAACAACGGGCTTTCTTAGTTTACTGGGCAATAGAATGGTGTGGTAAAAAACATGAAACCGGTATCGAGTTTGGCTCCGGAGGTATTTTTGAACCCTATGTAATAAACACGGATTTGAGGCCTGGATCTCATATGCAATTGAATTGTGAAAGACATGAGGACCTGAAACAGTTTAAAGACAATCAATTTAATTTGATTTTATCGTCACATCTTATAGAGCACCTAGCTTCTAATGTGGAACAGGTTTTTAGAAAAGAATGGCTTAGGATATTAAAACCGGGTGGCATAATCGCTAGTATTTTGCCGGACGCTCAACATGGTGATGTAATGAGTTATGATCCTGAACATAAGCAATGTTGGACAGCGCACGAATTCAGAGCAATTTTGGAAAAGATGAATGACGTTGTCGAGCTTTATGAAATAGATACGCTCTGCAATCATTTTTCGTTTAATTTTGTAGTTAAAAAGAGGTGAACGTGAAAATTCTTTGGTTGGTCCACTTAGAGCCCGATTATGGCGAGTCTATGCTTTACGATGGATTGTGTAAGGTTTTAGGAGACGAGAATATGATTGACTTTCCATATAAGTATACACACCATGGCCAAGAAGAAAAAGTGGCGAATAAAAATGTACGACATTATTTAGATAGTAATCCCACAGAATTACATTACTTAAGAGGTCATTATAAACCGGAGAAGCCTGGATATTCCCCTCATTATAGTGGACCCTACGAATGGGAAATGAATCATAGTGGTATAGATTATCACTATGCTGATATTTTGAATATGGTGAATACATGCTACTTTGATTTGATTGTGTTAGCTCACCCCAGGGCAATACCTATATGGTTTTTGGAGCAACTGTTTAAAGATTTGGGGAATGTTCACGAGAAGGCGCCAATTGTAATGTGTGACTTTGAAGATTACCATGAACTTAGATTTGATATATTTCAAAAATTTAGCATCAATCTTGCTTTTAAAGCTGCCTATGTGCAAAATGAGCCTAATGTTTATGGGTTACCTCTTTGTAGCCCTTTTATCAATAACCCAAAGTATATTATTGACGATACCCATAAAACGATTGATGTGGTGGCTAGGTGGGGACTTACTCATCCACTAAGACAGGAAGTCTTAAACGAAATTCAACAAATCCAAGGTATTGCAGGTGTTGCAGTAGCCAATGACGGAGTGGTTCACACGATGTTGCCCCATAAAGAATATTTGAAGGAAATAGCTTCGTCTAAAATAGGTGTTTCCATGGGGGGTCATGGTAATTTAAACAGGAATCCTAATCGTCATTGGGAAATACCGTCATATAGGACAATGATGATATGTGAGGATCCTAAAATAAACTATTCTCATCCCTTTGAAGATAAAAAGCATTGCGCATTGTTTGATCCTAAAGTTAGAGGTGATGCTAAACAGAAGATAGAATATTATATCAACCATGAAGACGAAAGACAAGCAATAGCCGAAGCCGGACATGAACATCTAAAGAAATATCACACGACAGTTGCCCGGGCGAAGTATTTTCTGGAAATTTGCACGAAGTATTATCCGCAGTTGAAAGGAAAATGAAATGGTAATCTGGATAACGGGTTTATCAGCGTCAGGAAAAACGACTTTGGGAAGAGTTATATATAATATGTGGAAGGCGAAAGAATCCAATACTGTCTTTATTGACGGGGACGCTATACGACGTTTTTATGACAATCCAGGTTATACTGTTGAAGCGCGGCAGAAAAATGCTGATTTTATATGCAAACTGTGCAAGTGGTTGGACGAACAAAAAATAAATGTAGTTTGTTGCATATTGTCCATTTTTGATAGTTCGAGAAGGTGGAATAGAGAAAATTATTCTAAATATTTTGAAGTATATATAGACGTCTCAATGAAAATTTTAAAGAAGAGGGATACCAAAGGACTATATAGTGGTAAGGTGAAAAATGTAGTTGGAATGGATATCTCTTTCTTTTTGCCAGAAAAGTCGGATTATGTTTTTGATAATAATGCAGATAGTATGGTTTCTTTAGATGTTGCGGCGGAAAAGATTTTTTTAATGGCACAAAAAAATGTATAAAACTTTTTGGTTGGAAAGAAATAATCTATATTGGGATAAAAGATGGTTGGCGTTCGAGACGGACCCATACTGTTTTAAAAATATGAAAATCTATCCTATAGAATATGCAGAAAAAGTTGTGAAGAAAAATGACAAGATAGTTGAAGTGGGCTGCGGATTGGGCAGGATTTTGAAGCATTACCATTATTTAGGATATGATATAGTAGGCATCGACAATAGCAAGTCAGCCGTGCGAAAACTTCAAGAAAGTCCTGAATTGAAGATTGTTCTTGCAGATGTAAAAAAAATGCCGTTTGAATCGGAGCGGTTTGATACAATGTTGGCTTTTGGTATATTCCATAATATAGAAAAAGAAATGGAAGAAGCCATAAGAGAAACATTGCGTTGTTTGAAAAAAAATGGCAAATTTTGTATTTCCATGCAGCCGAATAATTTAGAAATGCGGCTAATTAGTCTGTGTCGATATTTTGGAATGAATATGTGGAATAAAAAGAACTATTTTTACAAATGGTTGGTTGGAAAAGACGAATTTAAAGCGATTCTTGAAAAACTTTGCTGTGAAATTATAGACGTATCATATGCCAAGAATGTGTCAATTTTTTGGCGAATTCCATTTTTTCGCATAGATAAAACAGAGATAAAGTTGCGCTCAGCAGGATATGAACTAAACAGAATGGGTAAGTGTGTTGACAAATTGTTGACTAAATTGTTTCCAAACTTTTTTTTCAATGTTTTGATATATACAGGAAGGAAAAAATGAAAGTATCATTTGTAATACATACACCACATTATCGATATATAACCGATAAAATCGCAGAACACCTAAAGTGTCCTTATGAATATCATACCACCATAGAACAAATTTTGCAATATAAACCCGACGTGGTGGTATGCGGACTACATTTCGAGCAATTTGACGGAAAGAAGTTTATTAGTATTTATACGGGTCATGGGTTAAGTTGGGGTAGTGGTTTATATGGACAAAGTAATACATGGCATGACTACGTAACAATTATGAGCGAATTCATGAAAAGCGAAATGGTGCGTATGGGTGGTATACCTAAAAAAGAAATATGGGTTACTGGGTGGCCAACAACTGATAATCTTTTTACTAAAGCAATAAGGCCGGCTATTTTTGATAAAATAAACAGCCCCGTCATTTTATATGCACCGACAAGTAATCCATCATCATATCCATATCTTACAAATATACATGAATTCATACCCAAAAATGCCTTTTTGATAATAAAACCACATCCTGTTCCGGGAATAGATGCAAAACAGTTGGCTCAACAACACACAAAAGGTGCTCAAAATGTGTATATTGCCGATTACCATGAAAATCCAAATGATTATATACCTTATGTTGATTTGATCATAAGCGATAAATCAAGTGTGCTTTTTTATCCTTTGATATTTCCGGAAAAGCCGATCATACAATGTAGATTTCCAAATTTGTTTAAACTATGGGCGTGGGAATCAAGTAAATATCCACAAGCGTCTAGTTGTATAGAACGTACATGGTGCGACGCGTGGCGTCCCATTGTCAGCAAAGAAGAATTAAAATTAGCTATTGTTGAAGCATTGGACGATCCTATGATGAATTACCAAACAAGAAAAAAATATGGTGATATTTTGTTTGGTAACTTTCGCGATGGTCAGTCTGGAAAAAGAGTGGCTGAAAAAATTAATCAATTAGAGGGCATACTATGAAAATTCTTTGGTTGGTCCACTTAGAGCCCGATTATGGTGAATCCATGGTATATGACGGCTTATGTAAAATATTAGGGGACGATAATGTGGTTGATTTCCCCTATAAATACACCTTACACGGTGAGATGGAATTTGTTCAAAATAAAAATGTAAAAAGGTATTTGGAGGCATCAAATACACCAGTAGGTTTTAATGGAATAGATCCCAAAAGTTATTTAACACAACCCGGTCAGCATTCACGGCCGTATGATTGGATCATACCACACAAAGGTATAGACTATGATTATGCTGATATATTAGATATGTGTAATACCAAATATTTCGATCTAATTGTATTGGCCCATCCCAGATCAGTAGCCATGTGGTTTTTAGAACTTTTATTTAGGGATTTGGGTAATTTACATGAGAAGGCGCCAGTTGTAATGTGTGACTTTGAAGATTATTATGAACTCAGGCATGATATATTTCAAAAATTCAATATCAATCTTGCTTTTAAGGCCTCTTATGTACAAAATGAACTCAATATTTATGGGCTTCCACTCTGTAGCCCAATCATAGATAATCCAAATTTTAGGTTTGATGATAGTCACAAAACAATACATGTAACAGCGCGGTGGGGGATATCACATCCTTTAAGAGAAAAAGTTCTTAATGAAATTAGGCAAGTGCAAGCGATAGTTCATGCGTCAGCGGGAATCTCTTATAGGGAATATCTGAACGAGATCGCTCTATCTAAAATAGGTGTTTCCATGGGGGGTCATGGTAGCCTGAATAGAAACCCAAATAGACAGTGGGAGATTCCTTCTTATAGAACGATGATGCTATGTGAGGATCCAAGTATAAATTATGCCAATCCATTTGAAAATGGAAAGCATTGTGCGTTTTTTGATCCTAATGTTGATGGCGACGTAAAGCGGAAATTAGAATATTATATCAACCATGAAGATGAAAGACAAGCGATAGCAGAAGCAGGTCATGAACATTTAAAAAAATATCATACAACAGTAGCCCGAGCAAAATATTTTTTGGAAATTTGCATGAAACATTACCCACAGTTGAAAGGAAAGTAAAATGGAATATCCATACACAAAGGGAAATTTAGATAATATCCCAAAATATTTTTATTCAAACCCCAATATATTTGGTTCGTGGTGGAAAAGCCGGAAAGTAGTATGTGATTCAATAAAAAAAGACATAGACAAATTTGTAAAAAAGCTTGAGCTTGCCAAGGGTTACAAAATTGCTGATTTAATTATAGATGCTAATATTCTCGAAAAAGCATATGTTCAATTTGAAAACATAATTTATCTCAATACATTTATAAAGTGTATTGATATGCTGTGCTCGGTTAAAGACGATTTGGATACAGGACAAAAAATGTATTTATGTGAATTGATAAACAAAGAGAGGGAACACATTTTGTTTGAAAGGGAACGAATATGAAAGATGTCTTATTTTTAGCGGCTTATACTCCCAGATCGCAGGCATATGCCCAAATAATGGTAGGATCAGGTTTATCTCCCAGTCAAGTGATTTTGTATGGAAAGAACAACAATCGTATGTTGGGCCAAAAGAAAATACAATATAAAACAGATCTTAAGGTTCTTGGTAAGATCATCACGATTAACTTTTCTGAATCTTTAGAGCAGACATGTTTGCAGGGCAAATGGAATACACAAATGATGTATGCTGTGGACATCAACGATTCTACCATATATGATGCCATAAAAGTTTTAGAGCCAAAACTTGTGATTTTTTCAGCCTATGGTAGCCAAATGATTGGTAGTACCCTGTTAGGTGTAGCCCCTTTTCTACATATTCACTCTGGTTGGTTGCCAGACTATAGAGGAAGTACAATAATATACTATAGTATATTAAAAGAAGGGAATTGTAGCGCGTCCGCACTTCTTATAAATGAAAAATTGGACGCTGGCAAAATCATTGCAAGAAAAAAATATCCAATGCCCCTAAAGGGAGTAAACATAGATTATGTTTATGACAGCATTATACGAGCTGATTTATTAGTAAATGTTTTGAAAGAATATACAAAAAAAGGGAAATTTTCTTTTGAAACCATATGTGGGGATGGAGAACAGTATTTCATAATTCATCCGATATTGAAAAATCTTGCATATAAGAAGGTGGCAAAACAATGACGAAAGCCGACACCCTTTTACGCTTAAAGGAAAAGTTGAAAAAATCTTACATTGAAGACATTTGTGTTTTTACCGTGGGCGAATTATGCACAAATGGCGTTGGTATTTTGTTCGACATAAAAAAAAGGTTTGGTTTTGGCAATGTCATAGTAAGAAGTTCGGCTATGGACGAAGACACGGATGATAAATCTCAAGCGGGAGTATTTTATAGTCGGCTTAATGTTGACGTGGCAGATCGCAGGAATCTTATGAGTGCCATTATAGAGGTTGCAAGTTCATACAAAAAAGCCAAGATGATAAATTGGACAAATCAGATTATTATTCAAAGACAGACGCAAAACATATTAGTTAGCGGTGTGGTGTTTACTAGACAACTTGGTACCAATGCACCATATTATATTATAAACTATGATGATATTTCACGTAAGACAGATACTGTTACGGGCGGAAAGAGGAGCTTTTTAACATGTATTTCCAGATTTGCCACATTGTCAAAAAACAATGAATGGTATCCGTTGATAGAGTCTGTGAAGGAAATAGAGAACTATTATTCGAACAAAGTGCTTGATATTGAATTTGCCATTACCGAGGAAGACAAAATATCAATTTTTCAAGTACGCCCCTTGGCAGCGAATAAAAATATCAAAATTCCAGATGATAAACATATAAAAGAGCTTGTGGAAAACATGAAGATAAAATACAGGAGTCTTTCAAAGAAGGCACCACATATTTTGGGAAGGCATACAATTTTTGGGGATATGCCGGATTGGAATCCTGCGGAGATTATAGGAAACAAACCCAACACATTAGATTACAGTATTTACAGCTACCTGTTTACGAACAGCATATGGCATGAGGCAAGGACTTCTATGGGGTATAGAAATGTCTTTCCGGCAGAACTTATGGTATCTTTTGGAAAAAGGCCGTTCATAGATACAAGATTGAGTTTTAATTCCTTTTTGCCTACGAACGTCAAATTTAAGTTAGGCGAAAAATTGATCAATAATTATATAAATGATTTATGTTTACACCCAGAGAAACAAGACAAAGTGGAATTTGAAATACTCCTTACCTGCTACGATTTATCATTTGGTAAAAAAGCGAAGCGTCTTAGACGAAAAGGGTTTACAGAAAGCGAATTGAGAACATTTAAAAAGATATTACATAGTTTAACAAAACAAATTATAAAGTCTTCAGAAACTTCTTTTGCAGAAGATCTTCAACTATTGCTAGATCTTGCAAGAAGGAAAAATAAATTACTATCGTCGTGTGAGTTTAAAACACCATGGGATATATTGTCACTTGCTTATGATCTTTTAGAAAATTGTAAAAATTTAGGTGCCCTCCCTTTTGCGCGCTTAGCACGTACTGCTTTTATTGGCAAAAGTCTGTTGATGAGTATGAAAGAAGAGGGTGCAATTTCCAAACATTTTTATGACATTTTTTTAAACTCCATAGAAACAATAACTTCTCAATTTGGAAGAGATTTAATATTGTTTCAAAAAGGTAAGATGGAGAAAAAAGCATTTTTTGAACAATATGGCCATCTACGACCCGGAACATATGATATTACAGCGCCCCGATATGATAGTTTAAAAAAAATGTTTAAATTTTGTAAAGCCATGCGTAAAGTTAAAATACGGGATAAAAAAAATATCCTTAGGAATAAATTAACTATTGATTTTGCCATAAAAGAGCATAATTTGCAGACAAATGCGAAAAAGCTTTTAGATTTTATAGCAACCTCTATACGTTTGCGCGAATATGCCAAGTTTGAATTTACTAAAGTTTTGAGCGATGTTTTAGAGCTTATAGCCAAAGCCGGGAACATGTTGGGTATAGATAGGGAAGATTTGAGCTATGTAGATTTAGGAGCCCTTTTTCATCTTAGAAATTATGAATATTTGGATTATAAGTTTGCGACCTTGGCTTTAAAAAGAAACATTTTGAGGCATAAAAAAGAGCATGAGTGGGCCAAGTATCTTGTGTTACCACCGTTAATATGTTCTGAAAAGGATTTTGATGTGATTGATTATTATGAGGCGCACCCGAACTTTATTACTACCAAAACAGCGACTGGTAATGCGCTTCATTTAGATAAGGGTATCTTTCCTAAACTTAAAACATTTGATAAGTATGTGATTTTGCTCGACAATGCGGATCCGGGATTTGATTGGATTTTTACAAGAAAGCCATTGGCTATTGTGACAAAATATGGCGGTGCCAATTCGCATATGGCTATAAGGTGTGCGGAGTTCGGTGTGCCGGCAGCCATTGGGTGCGGTACTATCATATATGAAAAACTGTTAAAAGCGACAGTGATTTCCATGGATTGTTCAAGAGAGATTTTAAGGTTGGTGGTGTGATATGCTGTGCGCCATTTCGTGTTCAACGGACTTGGAAAGCCGCTACACCAGGGATTTTTTAAATACCAATTACATGTTTTATTTTAAGTCCTTGGTGCCAAGCATTGACCTACTTGTGATTTCGAACATATTTGATTTTGAGATGTATCTTGATAGGGTTGGGGTAAATGGCATAATTTTGTCAGGTGGTGATAATATAGGTAAGTGTAGCTTACGTGATACACAAGAGAAAAAACTATTAGATTATGCTATTAAAAAAGAACTGCCAGTATTGGGTATATGCCGGGGCATACAGTTTATCAACAATTATTTTGGGGGAACTACTAGACCGGTGGCGAACCATGCTGGTATTTCGCATAATATCAATATTATATCTTCTTCATGGAGCCACGGAGTGGGAATGCTTGATCTGAAAGTTAATTCGTTTCATGAATATAACATAACAAAACGAGGTATGCAGTTGGACATCGCTTGCATTGCGGATGACGGTGTGGTTGAAGCCGTACAACATCGTATTTTTCCTATTGCTGGGATTCAGTGGCATCCCGAAAGAAACGGAAATGACAAAAATGATATCGTGCTGAAACTGTTGAGGAATCTGATGTGAAGGCAATAATATTGGCGGCTGGCCAGGGAAAGAGAATGGAAATAAATGAGCCAAAATGTCTGATAGGTTTTGGCGACGTTAGTCTTTTAGATCGCCAGGTAATGCTATTTCGTAAATTAGGTATAAACAATATTACTGTGGTGGTGGGATATAAACCAGAAAAGATAAAACCCATTTTCTGTGGTAAGATTATAAATAGAGAGTATAGTAAGACAAACATGGCTTATTCTTTGTTTTTGACGCAAGGGATTTGGACAGAGGACATTATTGTTTCGTATGGTGATATTATCTATGAAGAAGGACTTTTAAATAAGATTATGATGGCCAAAGACGATATTAATGTTATGGTGGATACAAACGGTGTGCAATATTTCAAAGATCGTTTTGGGGAGAACTACAAAGCGCATCTTGAATCTCTTGCAATTGAAAAAAATAACCATATTATCGATATTGGCAGGAGTTTTGCGGAAGCCGATATAGAAAATTGCGACGGGCAATATATAGGTCTTTTGAAGTTTAAATTAAAAGGTTTGAGAATGTTGTTAACGACATATTGGAAGAATGAAGATAAATATAAAAATGCTTATATGACTACTATTTTAAACGATATGATAGAAAATGGACACACAATAAATGCTGTAAAAACAGATGGAGGTTGGCTTGAGTTTGATACACAAGAAGATATTTCTACATATCAGGAATGGTATGAAAAAGGAAAATTGAGGAAATACTATATGGAGGTATTATGAAAATTGGTATAATAGGCCTCGGGCATTGGGGAAAGAATTACTTGCGCGTTTTCAACGAGTTGGATGTGTTTGAGGAAATAATTTTGTGTGATAGCGATGAGAGCTTGGTTTCAATATATAGCAAAAACAAATTATTTTCAAATGCCCAGGCGATTTTTGATGACCGATCTATCGAGAGTATTGTAATAGCCACTTCACCAAAAACACATTTTGAGCTTTTGACAAAGGCCATTAATACCAATAAAAACATCTTAATTGAAAAGCCCGTGGTTGTTTCGACTTTGCAAAGCAAGAAGATACTAAAAAGACAATATGAGGGATTGATATTGGCTGGGCATACTTTTTTGTATAACAATGCCGTAAGGTATATGAAAAATTTTTTACAAAAAGAGGACATAGGCGAAATATATTACGTAAATTGCAAAAGGGTACATTTGGGATTGATCAGAGATGATGTGAACGTGCTTTGGGACCTAGCTCCACATGATATATCTATATTAAATTTTTTGTTTGGTGATAACATGGAAGTGCTTTCGGCTAACGGGGTTTGTCATCTGCGGGAAGGCCGGTATGATATGGTATGTGCAATTTTGAAGTATAGCAACATAATAGTTGGGTTGTATTTTAGTTGGATAGATACCAATAAGACACGCAGTGTTGAAATTATCGGGAGCAAAGCTAAGATAGTTTTTGATGATATTAACATGCAGTCACCCATCACAATATACAAACGAGGAGTGGAAAGAGCGCGGAATGATACCTTTGGAGATTACCAATACTTATTTAGGAGCGGAGATATTATCAGTCCTTTTGTAGAACAAAAGGAGCCCCTCAAAAATATGTGCGAGCATTTTGTCAAATGTATTAAAGGCGACGAGCAACCCACCCCCCTCGAAAGAAGCCTGAAGGTGGTAGAAAACATAGAAAAAATACAGGAGGCGCTGGATGTATCTGGAAAACAACGTATTGACGCAGGGAAAAGCCGGGAATCCTGTGACGTGGATTGATTCTTACAGGGTTGTCAAAAACTGCGAGATTGGGCGTGGAACAAAAATCTTCAATTATGTCAATATGTATGGTTGCAAACTTGGCGAGAACTGCATGGTGGGTTGTTTTGTGGAGATTCAAAAAGGGGTAAAGATTGGCAACAGCGTGCGCATACAGAGCCATTCATTTTTATGTGAAGGAGTGAAAATAGGCAATAACGTGTTTATCGGACATGGGGTAATATTTAGTAATGACAGATACCCGTCTATAAACACATGGCATAATAAAACATATGTAATAGAGGAAACCATTATAGAAGACAATGTGAGCATAGGAAACAATGTGACACTGTTGCCGGGCATTAGGATAGGCGAAGAAGCGTTGGTTGGGGCTGGCTGCATGGTGACCAAGGACGTGCCGCCGGGCGCCAGAGTGTTCGGAAACCCCGGGAGGATAATATGATAATTCCGTTTGTGGATTTAAGAAGGCAGTACAAAAGTATTAAAAAAGAGATTGACAGTGCTGTCGGCAAAATCCTCAAGCAATCAAACTTTATTTTGGGGACAGAGGTGGAACAGTTTGAGGCCCAGTTTGCGGATTACATAGGTGCAAAGTACGCCGTGGGAGTGGGAAGCGGGACAGGCGCTCTTCATTTGGCCCTTCTGGCGTTGGGCGTTGGAAAAGGGGATGAGGTGATTGTCCCAGCCAACACCTACATAGCTGACGCACTAGCCGTAGAATACGCCAGGGCAATGTTTAAGCTTTGCGATGTGGACGACGACACATATCTTCTTAATGCGGAGGTCGCCAAAAAGAAAATAAACATAGACACCAAAGCGATCATCTTCGTGCACTTATATGGGCAAGCCTGCGATATAGAGTGCTTTGGAGGGGAAAACAACATAAAAATTGTGGAGGACTGTGCTCAGTCGGTAGGATGTATATATAAAGGCCAACAGACAGGTTCCAAGCACACTGGGTGTTTTAGCTTTTATCCTGCCAAAAATTTAGGGTGCATGGGTGACGGGGGCGCGGTTACCACAAATGACAACGGTGTGTACACTGAACTGCTTAAACTCCGGAACTATGGCTCGTTGGTGAAATACCGTCACGACATTGTGGGATACAACTGCCGACTGGACACGCTTCAGGCGGCCGTTCTCAGCGTAAAGCTCAAACACCTTGATAGGTGGAATGAGCAGAGGCGGCTGAATGCGGTGGAATATGCGGATAGTTTGACAGATTGTGAGGAAGTAACATTGCCTAAGGTAAAAACCTCCCATGTTTGGCATCTTTACGTAATAAGGGTTGCCAGAAGGCGCAGAGACGATCTTGTGAACTATTTAAGAAGCTATGGCATTGGGGTTCAATTTCACTATCTGATACCCATACATAAACAGGAATGTTTTAAGGGTAGACAGTTGGGCGATTTTCCCGTGACCGAAAGGCTTTCGGAGGAGATATTGTCATTGCCGATGTTTCCGGAGTTGACAAAAAAAGAGATAAGATATGTTTGTGCTAAAATAAAGGAGTTTTTTGCTAAGAAAGGTGGTATCTGATGAAAATTCTTGTCTGCGGGGGCGCAGGTTTTATGGGGAGTTGGATTGCCGAGGCTCTTTTGAAAGAGGGGCACGATGTGGCGGTGGTGGATGACTTGTCAGGAGGCCTTAAGTGCAACATTCCGCGTAAGATAGTGGATGCAAAAAGGTTTTATGAATTTGATCTTAGAAATGCTAAAAATGACTTTATCTTTGAAAGTTTTAAACCCGATATACTTTATTATCTTGCAGCCAATGCGCGCGAAGGGGAGTCGTTTTTTTCTCCCGTGGATGTGACTGAAAGAAATGTGATGGCCTATGTTTATACGCTAAAAACAGCCATTAAGAATGGGGTGAAAAAAGTGGTTCTTTTCTCTTCAATGGCCACTTACGGCGATCAGAAGGCGCCGTTTTCCGAGGGCATGCCGACCAAACCCGTTGATGTTTATGCTTCCAACAAGGTGGCCATGGAAGAGATAACCAAACAATTGGCTGGGGCCCATGGTTTTGATTGGACAATAGTAGTGCCAAGAAACGTCTTTGGGCCAAGACAATATCTCAGTGACATAAAAAGGAACTTTATTGCTATTTGTATGAATCGCATAATGCGTCATGAGAGCATTTATGTGTATGGGGATGGGGAACAGATAAGAAGTTTCAGTTACATCGTAAATAGTTTGCCGTGCTATGTGAAATGTCTTGATAAAAAGATTAATGGCGAGAAAATAAATATTGGTGGTATGAAACCCGTGACGATAAACTATGCAACTGACGTGATAATAGGTTGTTTTCCAGAATATCCTAGACCTGAAAAAATTCATTTAAAAGACAGACATGGTGAGGTTAAGGTAGCATATGCTACCTATGATAAAAGCCAAAGAATGCTTGGCTATGAGGAAAAAATATCATTTGAAGAAGGGGTTAGACTCATGGCCGAATGGGCTAAAACCATGGGGCCGAGGCCTTGGATTGCGAAACCTTGCGAATTGGTGAATGACAAGGTTCCGATAACATGGAGGAAGAGAACGTGAAAATAGGCGTCGTAGGATGTGGGATAGTTGGAGGTAGTACAATCGAGATATTGAAAAATCATCATGAATTATATCTTTATGATAAATATAAAATTGAAGAATCATATTGCGAATTATTGACGCTAGTAGCTAATTCCGAAGTGATTTTTGTTTCAGTACCTACACCAATGAAAATAAGTGGCGAGATAGATTTAGCGTCCCTTTATTATTCTGTGGGGGAGATAAAGAAATTGCATGATATGTTTTGGTCTCGTAGAAAAATTATAATTTGCATAAGGTCAACCGCTGTTAGTGGTACCACTGATAGCTTGGAGAAAACATTTGGCAATGAAAATTTAAAGTTTGCCTTTCAGCCAGAGTTTTTGACGGAAGCGAATTACATAGAGGATGCTAAACATCCCGATAGAATTGTTATAGGGTCAAATGATAAAATGGTGGCAAGAACCATCAGACAAGTTTACGAACAAGCTGGTTTTTTAGGAAAAGATGTGCCTTATGTGTTGACTGATGCAAAAACTGCTGAGATGATAAAATATTTTTCAAATGTTTTACTTGCTGCAAAAGTTAGTGTGGCAAATGAATTTTATCAGATTTGTAAGAAGTTGAATATAGAATATAAAACAGTAAGAAATGCTATAGTGATGGATAGACGTATAGGTGAATCGCATTTACAAGTACCTGGGCCAGATGGTGATTTTGGATTTGGTGGCAAGTGTTTCCCAAAAGATCTTAAGGCTTTAATATATCTTGCCAGAGAGCACGGCTATAATCCGCGCCTTTTGGAGGAGATTTGGGAGACAAATCTTAAAGTGCGTAAAAATAAGGATTGGGAGAAGATAGAAGGAGCGGTCACCAAGAAAAAAGGGGATGAAGTATGAGGGCGATGATATTGTGCATTGACAAAAAAGACAGGGTCAAGGCGAAATATCCAGGCGTGCCGCAAATATTGATTCCATATAAAGAAAAACCCCTACTTAAACACCATCTGGAGCAGCTCAGCAAGTTTGACGTGTGTCTCAACGTGCGCCAGAGCGAAGTCCAATTTTTCGAGGATTACAAACTGCCACTTTTAACAGAAAGAAGTTCTGTGGGTGATGCGGGTACCATAAAAAGGTTTGCGGGCGAGTTAGGATACAGGTTTCTTGTGGTCCGAGGCGGTATATTCCACAATATAGACTTTTTGGAGATGGTCACACTAAACCAGGGAACAACGATCATGGCAGTTGCGGATATTGCCGAGAAGGGGGAGCCGGGCATTATAGTAAAAGGCAAAGGCAACCACGTGCTTGGTTTTTCCGATAGGCGCCTTGTCGATTGCGGAGCCTACTGCATGTATCAAAAAGTGGCGGATTACATAAAAGAGGGTTATTCTCAAGATATATATACCGAACTAATTCCGCGGTTGCTGAAGGATAAAGAGCTTTACTATTATGAGCACAAAGGCGCTTGGGAAAAAATAGGAGGCTGATTTGGCTAGACTTGTGAGGTGCATACAGTGTAGCAATGTTTTTGAGGCAAAAGGGTGCAGGGCGGTGTGCTCCAACTGTAAATACCGCCATGGATGTGGGGAGGTGGAGGAGGTGGACACAGGCGGCAACAAGCAAAAAATGGTGCAGATTCCGGGAGGGGGCTTTGTGTCGGCTTCAAAAAGGGGGAGGGGATAATGAAGAAAGTGCTTATTACGGGTGCGACCGGGTTTGTAGGAAGTCATCTGATTGAGAATTTGTTGGGAAAAGGGGGATATGACATTCACGGAACCTGCAAATGGCGTAGTGACATGTCGAATGTTTTGAATATTCAAGATAAGATAAAATGGCACAACATGGAACTCACCGACGCACATAGCGTTCAGGAGGTTGTAAGAGTTGTGGCACCGGATGTGGTGTTTCATCTTGCAGCGCAGTCTTATGTACCATTTTCGTGGGTATATCCGGCTCGTACATTTGAGATAAATTGTATTGGTAGTATCCATCTTTTTGAGGCACTGAGAAGGCACGCACCACAGGCCGTGTGCCAGATCGCAAGTTCTTCGGAAATCTACGGAATTCCGGAAAATCTGCCGATCACTGAAAAGCATCTTCCCAGACCGTGCTCCCCCTACGGCTGCTCCAAATATGCCATGGACAGGCTAGCCGCACAATATTATTACAGCTACAAGGTGAAGATTGTGATCACCCGTGGATTTAATCACACTGGTCCACGTAGAGGTGAGGATTTTGTATGCAGCAGTTTTGCGAAGCAAATAGCCGAGATTGAAAAAAACAAGAGAAAGCCCATTATAAAAGTTGGCAATCTTGACGCAAGGCGTGATTTTACGGACGTCAGAGATATAATTGAGGCGTATATCCTCGCGACCGAGAAGTGCAAATACGGCGAACCTTACAACGTCTGCAGCGGGAACATTACTAGCATTGAAGATGTTTTGACTCAATTGATATTGATGTCGGGAACAAAGGTAACGATAGAGGAGGACCCTAAGCGCATGCGACCGAGTGACCTACATACTTTGCAGGGTGATTCCACAAAATTCAAGAAGGCAACTAGTTGGAGCGTAAAAATACCTTTTAGGCAAACATTGAGGGATTTACTTGATTTTTGGAGAGGGAAAGTGTAGTGGCATTTGTATGAGAAACAAAAATGTGATATACTTTTTTAAAGGAGAAAAATGTATAGAAAAAGGCAAGTATTCAAGGATTTATCCCATGCTGAGCAGCATCTTGAAAATGCGCTAACCAACGGAAACAATGACATGAGAGTGCATGTCAGGATGGCGCTCGGCATTATTAAGGAGGCGGTTAAACGGGAAAAAGAAGCAAGAAGAAACTATGATAAAAAGGGGGTGAAAAAATGAGTATTTTAATCGGATATCTGACGAAGTTGCTTAAATACGTGCCCAGTAATATTGGGGCAATTGTTGGCATGGTACAAGTTGTGGTGACTTTTATCCGCGAGGTTTGCATGCTGATAGTACGCTTGATATGCCCAATTATTCCTGGTGATGTTGAGAAAATTGTTAAAAAGGTCCGAGACATAGCTCAAATAATCCTGGATCTTCTTGAGAAACTGAAAAACGTGTTGTTGGGTCTTGGTTTTAAGGTCAGTTGAACCATATTTAGACAATCCGATACCCCAGCGTACGCTAGGGTATCGATGAAAGAAAAGGAGATTGGAAAATGAAAAAGATAGATTTTTACCAACCGATAATGACTCTTAAAAATGAGCCGGTGTTAGGTGCCGGCGGTAAGACAATGTATATGACTGAAGTGATAGCGAACATGCTCACTGTCGCAAGGGCCAAGAAATCCGCAACGGGCCAGTTGATTCTGGCCATGAAAATATACAACTCGAAAGGCCCCATGGATGTGGAGGATGAGGATCTTGATATAATCAAGGAAGTTGTCAAGGAGGCTGGGAGCTCGGCATTGATACAGGGGCAGATAGAGATATTTTTGAAAGGGAAATCATCGGAAGATAAAAAATAACCATTTGAATATTGAGGTTCGGATTGTTGATTAGGGGAACCCAATATTGGGTTCCCCTTTTAACGAGAATGATTGGGAAATAATCAAAGATAATAGACAAATAAATAAGGAGAATAAGAGATGAAAGAATTGCCAAAAGAAATTTTATTTCATAATCGACAACGCATAGGGGATATACTTGTTTTTACATGTGCTGTGCGTGATTTCAAAAAAGCATTTCCACAGATTAGAGTTAATGTAGTATCAACGGCAAAGCACATATGGGATAACAATCCCAATATTGATCGTTCTTTGATATCCACAGAGGAGAATATCATAAGAATAGGACCGGGGATACTTACCAACGCTAGCAATAGACTAGACTGGCATTTTGTAAATGCCTACAGGATGTCTATTGAGGAGAAGTTATGCATCAGCATACCCCAAGGACCAACCAAGCCGGACATATGGTTGACCGAGGAGGAGTACAATGCGCCACCGATTACCAAAAGACCTTATTGGATAATCATAATAGGCGGTGAGAAGGGTTGGGGCTGCAAGATGTACCCCTTTGAGCGTTGGCAGGAGTTTGTAAGCAAAAATCCAAATGTTCTTTTTTATCAATTAGGAAACAAAAGCGACGACCACCCCCGTTTGCAGGGAGGTAACATAGTTGATTATATTGGAAAAACCGAAAATGGGGATACCGGTATTCGCGATTTATTTAAGTTGTTTCTTAATGCCGAGGGATCCATAGGCTTAGTGAGCTTTCACATGCACTTATCAGCCGCTTTTAACAAGCCGTGTATTGTGGTCGCTGGCGCGCGAGAGCCTGCAAGGTTCACTCGTTATCCGGGCCACAGGTATCTGGCAATGGATGGTTGCCTGCCATGCGCCGTGGATACTGCTTGTTGGTACTGTAACATTGACCGTTGCAAAGATTTGGTTGTCGATAAATCCAAAAAGGAGCCTTTAGACAGAAAGCTTCCTAAGTGTGTTGATATTATTCGTCCGGAGGATTTAACGATAGCGCTTAGTAAGTATTATGCTGGTGGACGATTAAAAAAGGGAATTCAGTCCACGAAGCCAAAATTCGGCAATGTCATCAAAGTAGAGATCAAAACTCAAGATGAAAAACCACCTACGACCAAATATGGACTTGATTTTGGAGTTACAATGATTGAGCCCGAAGATTGGGAGTTTATGGAACCTCTCATTGATAAGCATAGCATTAAAACTGTTCTTGAATTTGGTTGTGGGTTGTCTACTTTGCTAATGATTGAAAAAGGATTAAAAGTTGTATCCTATGAAACAAGCGAAAAGTGGGCAAAGAAGGTTAGGGCGTTGAATGACAAGTGCGATATCCGCATTTGGGATGGAAAATCAATCACCAGATTAAGTGGAACCTTTGATTTGGCGTTTGTGGATGGCCCGCCAGGTGCAGGCATGGCTGGTTTTCCGGAAGGCGGTTCTGCCCGCGAGCAGTCAACAAAGATAGCGTCCGAGTGTGCAAAATACCTTATGATTCACGATGCAGGAAGAAAACCGGAGCGCATGTGGCAAGAGAAATATGTTGTGCCATCGTTTAAGGGACCGCTAAAAGGAGGCCGTAGGTGCCATTTTTGGGAAAAAAGCACAAAAAAGGACTCTATACCCGTAAAAACTCCCATTATTGATCCTCAGGATAGTCTAGGAGGGGCGATCTCCAAGGCAGCTAGTAGGTATGTCAAGCTTGTGTCTACTGCCCGCGGGTGGGGTGGTTGTGGCCGTTCCATAACAACTATAATGAAGCATTTGTTGAAACAGGGGCACAAGGTCGAATTTATCCCATTTCGTAACTTTGTGGGTAGCCAAGAGTTCAAGCATTGCCTGGAAACGACATTGAAAGATGTAGTCGTGACAGAAAATTATTCAACAATTGGCGATCCTTGCGACACTCTGTTGGTTTATTCCGATGATTTTATTTGGGACTTCGACAAACCTGAGATTGTAGAGGCATTTTCCAATATCAAAGCTGAAAGAAAAATTATGATGTTGAACTATCGGCGTGGTAAGACGGGACAGCTTGAATGGACCCAGAAGTTTGACAAATATATGTTTTTGAATTCTATACAGGAGAAGGAATTATTGAAAGTTCTTCCTGGTGTGAAGACAAAGATATTAGCACCTTGTGTAGAACTAGGTGAATTTTTTAAGGCTCAACCTGGATTTTATGGGGATATAAGAATTGTGAGGCACAATTCCCAAGGTGATACCAAGTTTGCCAAGGCTACAGACGAGGCAAGAGAAATATGTAAGAAAGAGATTAAATCTGTTTTAAATTCTAGGATGGATTTAGAAATGCATATGATGCCCGGCCCATCTTTTATGGACACTAGCAGCAGATTTATAAAATATCGGCGAAACAATCCACCCATTCCGGAGTTTTTGTCTAAAGGTAATCTATTTTGGTATTCGCTTCCTCAAGGTTATCCAGACCAAGGCCCACGTGTAATACTTGAAGCCATGGCCTCTGGGTTGCCCGTAGTGGCCGACAACTGGAGTGGTGCCGTTGACAGGGTAACCAAAGAATGCGGTTGGTTGTGTGATACCAAAGAGCAACACATAGATATTATAAAAAGTGTAACTTTGGAAGAACTTAAAAAGAAAGGTCGCATGGCACGGGAGCGGGCTCGCCAAGAGTTTGTCCCGGAAAAATGGATAGAGGAAATAATTGCCACATGATTACCAAAGAAGAATTGCAAAAATTTGTGCAGAGCCGGTCTTGGTATCAAACTATACAGTTTGAGGATGATGTAATGGCAAAGGGCTGTGCATGGTGCGGAGAACCCGCCTGGAGCAATATAGTCAAGTTTTTGCCTGATACTCTTGAGGGTATGCGAATCCTCGACCTTGGGTGCAATGCGGGGCTTTTTTGCGTTAGATCTGCGCTCATGGGTGCCAAAGAGATTGTTGGAATAGATTGGACGGGATGGAGGCCCAAGTGGGATTTTGAGGAACAACAGGCGTTTGTCATGAAATACTTTGAGGAGAAATTCGGCAAGAAGTTACCAATTACTTACATTTCTGGCAAAATGGAGGAGATACTTCAAACCCGCGACTTGGGTCAATTTGATTATATATTTGCCATCGCCTCAATTTATTACACGGCTATGCCGGATGAAACAGTGAAAGCCATATCTAAAATAGGTAAAAATGTTATTGTACGTTTGCGAGATGAAAACAGAATAGCTAAGTTTACGGGATTATTTAAGGCATATGGATATAAGGAAGAAAAAGTTATGCAGGAAAAATGGTGGGAGAAACTTAACCATAAAACAGATGATTTTTATCTTTATTTATATAGTAAATGAGCCATTATAGTGAAATATATTATTACCGGATTGTCAAACATGTGCAGAGTCTTGTGGGTTCAGAGATTCCACTTAATGTTTTACAGTTACAGGATGTAGCTGGAACAGAAATAGCCATGGAGGACTTTAAAGGTGGGTTGTCAGAAAAATATCTGACACATATAAGGTTGGGCGATATTTGCGGCTGTCATGTTCCGGCAACGCACATAAACGAGGAAATGAGGAAAGGCTATCCATGGGATGCGTTGGCTCGGTCAATAAAAGAGATTGGCATCAAGGTTCCAGTGCTTCTTGAAAGGATATATACTAAAGGAAAGAATTATTACATAGCATTGGAGGGAAAACACCGATTGACAGCGGCTACGACAATAAAACCGTTTAATCCAGGAATGTTGGTTCCAAGCGTAATAGTTGATCGGGATAATGTTTATACGGACAAGATGTATAAGAAGAAGCATCCGAGAATCATGGAGGGGTTGTGAGCTCGTACAAAAAAAACAATTATGGTGACGTTTTTTATAATATGGTCAAAGAAAATAAACCCACTTGTCTTGTAGAACTAGGGGTTTTACATGGTTATAGCACTACATTTATGGCCAAGGCATTGAAGGAAAACAAGCGGATCATGGGAATCAGTGGCCACTTAAATGCGTATGATTTGTTTGAAGATTATCCGTTTAAACACGGCACGAAAACATCGGTAGAGGGTGTCCTCAAAAAAGAGGCGCTTGATGATTTTGTAACCATCAGCAAGGGGGATGCTTTTGTGATTCATGGAGCATATACGGATAACTCAGTTGATTTTTTGCATGTTGATATCAGCAATACCGGACAGATTGTGAGGGATATTATTAAAATGTGGCACAGGAAGATAAGGCCTGGTGGCATAATAGTTTTTGAAGGGGGCTCTGCGGAGCGCGACAACATTGAATGGATGAAAAAATATAACAAGCCACCTATTAGAAAAGAACTTGCCACTAATCCCATAATAGCTGAGCACTACACTTATATTGGCTATGCTCCATTTCCATCAATCACCATGCTTATAAAGCATAATAAAAGAAGGGTGGAGCAGTTGAAGGCATTAAGACAGAACATCCTTGACCGACTTATTCCGCGCGTATCGCAGGAACATATAGGGAGTGAGGGTCAGTGGTGGACTGCCGACTGGTGGAGTATTGAAGTTTTGACTTGTCTTATAGAAGGCCAAAAAACATATCTTAAAATGGAATCACCGGATTACCTTAAAGGCAACAAAACGTGGAATAGAAAAAGAATTGCTCATTATACCAACATGAAGGATAACATGGTTAGCATTTTGCATTGTGTAAAAGATGATGCAAATGAACTTTTAGTGTGCGAGATGGGCCGGGGTATAGATATTTTATTGGCAAGCATGGTGAAAAAGTGGGATACAATTCATTGCTATGATAATAATTATCATGACGGTGATGAGGTAAATCTCTATTTTAAGAAAGGCCTTCATATGCCGATTAATTTTGTTACAGATCGCTCAAGCCTTTACAAATTTGCGGATATCTACAAACCCACAATATTGGTGGCAAATTCGACTAGGATAGGTAAAATCAGGGCTAAAGAATTGTTGGCCAATCAAAACATAATCCATATCATCAATAATGGCAGGCTAATTAAGGAGGCAAGCGAATGGTAGGTGTAAGGTGGGTCTAACTCGCGAAGATCTTCGGGATAAAAAGTGGACAGAACAGGACAAAAAAGAGATAGCCGTTGTTCTTGAGAGGTATCAGCAAAATGATGAGTGGGCGTTGAAGACACGCAAAAAGGTAGCTGTCCTTTTAACGTCACATCCGGGTAATCGTCCGTATTTAAAGGCATCCGTCGAATCTCATAAGAAGTTAGGCTACTGGGTAGTTCTTGCCTATGATAATTATATAAACCCAGCTAATAAGGATATTGACTACAATAAAGTAATGCCAGTCAAGGATGTGATGGACAACGTGGATACATTTCTTATGCCTCATCACCAGGTTTGGGGTGGCGTTTTGTATCCGTATTTCTGGCTTATGAAATTTGGTGTAAATTTATTGCAGGATTTTGAATATATCTACTGTGCCAATGGTGACATGGTGATTGAGAAACCTGAGGGCTTTCCTGAGATTATGAAATTGATGGGTGATGCTGATATTATGGGGACAGGACCAGATACCGATAGGATCTTCAATACAGCTGGGTTTATAGCTAAATCAGGGCCCCTGAGAAAGATGATGGCGCATTTTGAAAAACACCTTATCCCGTTTGAAAATTATGAGAAATACACCCAGGAATTTGGCAATACCGAAGGCCGACTCGCACGAGCCATAGCGGATTTAAAATTGAAGCGGGTTATTATGAAGGAACCACCTAGTACAGAGCAATTGCATATGTCTAATACAGGTACTTGGTGCAAAATTTTAGGGTTTCGACATATTCATGCAGAACTTAATTATGCTTATCGATATAAAGGTATTCCCCCTGAAATCAAATATCTTGACGAGCGTTTTACTGGGGGAGATTATGGGGTAATCAAAAAATACTGGGAAACCAAAGACAAAAAAATTTTAGAGGCTTGGTGGGCTAAAGATGGCTAATTTAATTGGGAAAATAAAACCTTCATTTCAATTATTGTCTGCCGACGGTGGATATGAGAATTTTGATTATATCTTTACAAAGATAGACGATACTCATACTAAAGTATCTTTACGCCTAAAACCTTTACTTGATAGAAAAACTATTTATGATGAAATTGCAAAGCAGGGAGATATAACTCAACTTCCTATTAACAAAATCAGCGGTAAGAATGTAAGTGTTGATGTATCTGAAATTAAACTCGACGATAAAGAGAATAAAGATATTGATATTATAATTACCCATCCAAAAGAACTTCAAAATGGTTATGAAATTAAGATAGGTTACAGTAGTGCTACGATAGGGACATCTACGACGACTGCCTTTGCAAATGGTCCTAATTATTATATGCATTATGCTAACGGATACTATTGGGCGGCATTTAATGTTGGTGCGGCGATGCACTTATATTCATCATCAGATGGTGCTACTTGGAATGATCAGGGAGCGATTCTATTAGGTTGGAATGAGAGCGCTGGAGCCCAAGGAGTTGTTTTTAATGGAAATTATTGTTATGCTGCTGGTGCTGCGTATAACAATAATTTAGGAATGTTTAGAAGGTCAGAGCTTAATGGTGACGGGACAAGAACATTAGGTACTCGCAATGACTTATTGAATCCTGCGAGCAATTATTATGCAAGAAGTAGTTGGGGTGGGGTAGGATTGAGAAATGGGGGCAACCCAGCTTGTTGCACGGACCAATCATCTGGGGGAAGATATCATAATGTTGATGGTAGTGGAGATACACCATCGTTAGAAGATTCCAATAAAGGTTATGTAACTGGACACAATATTCGTTCCATAGTAAAACTTTTTACTGGTCCTGACGCTGGCGATAATACCATCTTCTACGTTCGTGGGCATACGAATTGGGGCTATTCATACCTTATGAAGGAGGATTGGGATGATAGTGCTGGGGCAATGGCGAATGTTGTTACGGTTGCAAATCGAGATATGTTTGATGAAGACGCAGGGGAAGGGAAAACAAGAGAGCAATTTGGAGTCGTAAGAGATACAAGCGGTAATTATCAGGTAGTATATATTAGCAAAGACGGGGAACTTACTCATAAACAACTTACATCAGGAGATAGTTTAAGCACAATAAACGGAGATATAACAGGTCTTACGACACATCGCAAAATGGCTTTGGGAATAGATGATGATGATACCCTATATCTCTTTTATAATAAGGTAGACGGGACTAATGATAACAAAATCTTTTATAGAATTTGCACAACTGGGGGTGATAACTGGAGTGCCGAAAACGATTTAAAAACTGACACAACCGCATTAATTGGGGCAATCGTAGCCTCCGATGAAATAAATGGTTATATTGCTTGTGCTTGGGAAGAGGGATCTGGAAGTCCTTATGATGTAAAAATAGAATTACTTTCTAAGTATAGTTCAAGTAGCAGTTCAAGAAGTTCTTCTTCACGTTCAAGTTCAAGTAGAAGCTCAAGCTCTTCTTCAAGTTCTCAATCAAGTAGTTCTTCCTCATCTTCAAGCAGGAGTTCTTCGTCTTCAAGTCGAAGTTCATCGTCCTCATCTTCAAGTTCTTCATCTTCAAGTAGAAGTTCTTCCAGTTCGTCATCTTCAAGTCGAAGTTCTTCGAGTTCTTCATCTTCTAGTAGTTCCCGGTCTTCGAGTAGCAGTAGCTCCAGAAGTTCGTCATCTTCTAGTTCATCAAGTTCCAGATCGAGTTCTTCAAGTAGTTCATCGTCAAGTCGAAGTTCATCTAGTTCGTCAAGTAGCAGTTTAGCAAGTTCATCATCATCAAGCTCATCGTCTTCTTCAAGCAGAAGTTCTTCGAGCTCATCCTCTTCGAGTAAGGCTTCATCAAGTAGCTCAAGTTCGTCATCTTCAAGCAGAAGTTCTTCGAGCTCATCCTCTTCAAGTAAGTCGTCGAGTAGTTCATCTTCGTCCAGAAGTAGTAGTTCGTCGTCGTCAAGTCGAAGCTCTTCGAGTTCATCATCGTCAAGAAGTAGC